>Ga0105046_10000464_pt1 | contig 56425 bp, 34 predicted proteins | sample MAT03_FD_78385 | JGI IMG/M metagenome (GOLD analysis project Ga0105046, IMG submission 78385) | Freshwater microbial communities from Lake Fryxell liftoff mats and glacier meltwater in Antarctica - MAT-03 (megahit assembly) | ecosystem: Environmental > Aquatic > Freshwater > Ice > Liftoff... | reverse complement strand
TTGAAGATATTCAAGAGATCGAGCAATATCCAGAAAAACTCTTCGGTACTCCCCTACAACGCCGTGGAGCAAAAGGTTTGAGACATACAATGGAGACATTGTCATTAGAGATTTCAACTGAATCTGAATAAAGAGAGAGATTATGGATGACTTAGATAGTAAATTGTTCACTACCGATTCTTGGAGAGTTTTTCGAATTATTTCAGAATTCGTTGATGGCTTTGAAACCATGACCCAGCTTGGGCCTTCAGTCTCAATTTTTGGATCAGCTCGACTGCAGCCCGATACGGCCTACTATCAATTAGCCGTTGAAGTTGCCCGCCATATCGCCGAGAAGGACTTTGCGATCATCACCGGCGGAGGACCTGGAATCATGGAAGCCGCCAATAAAGGAGCGCAATCTGTCCAGGGGAAATCGTGCGGACTCGGGATTAACTTACCAATGGAAGATGAACTCAACCGTTTTATCGATCCTAGACATAAATTACAATTTCGTTACTTTTTTGTGCGAAAGGTGATGTTTATCCGCTACGCTCAAGGGTATGTTTTTCTTCCAGGGGGTTTTGGAACTTTGGATGAACTTTTTGAAGCGCTTACTCTCATTCAAACTCAAAAAATTCACCCTTTCCCAATCTACTTAATGGGAAAAGAATATTGGGTAGGTATAATGGACTGGATAAAATCGACCGTGCTAAACAATGGGTGCATTTCCAAAGGGGATCTAGATTTAATCGTGATAACAGATAATCCTGAAGAAGTTGCTAATGGAATTGAAAGGCATTATCGCCGAGATCACGCGAAGAAAAACTTCTAAAAAACAAGCTCTCCTATTGAAGGAGAGCTTGTACCTATTTTGCACTTACAAGCTAAATGCCCCCTCTCCGAGCCGGACCACCGCGAGGATCTAATTCTCTAGCCGGAGGAAGTCCTCTTCCGCCATTTTGGCGTGCATTGACTCCACGCTCAATTCCTTGAAGGGCAATATTTGAAAGAGCTTCTGCAGCGCCTCGATCTTGTGCATTTAGCCGTTGCCTTGCTGGCTCTCCACGTCTAGATTGAGGATTTACGACTAATACTGAATCAGTACCAGGCACAACATGTGCTGCTGCTTGAGAAGCAAAACGCAGATCTTGAGGACGCACTTGCGACGTCGGTACGGGAGTAGTCGTGCTCGTGGTCGTTGTTGTTGTCGTTGTGCTATGATAGGTAACTGGAGATGGGTCTGATGAAACTTGTTGTCTACGCATGATTATTTTCCTTTTTTATTAATTCAGACACGTTGCACGTGCATAATTTAAAACATTTACATTGATTAAGATATTAGGACGAATCGACGAAGAGTCATTGTTAACACCTAGAATCACGGTATCATTAAGCAACCATTTGCTCATCGTTGAGGAATCAAACACGGAAATCCCCCAAGAAGAATTATCATTCAAATATACAATGTCGTTTACATAATCAATTCCTGTAATCCAGTAGGTATTTACCCCTGCATACAAAGGCCCTAGATACATATTCACTTGAACCATGGCACCTGTATTTAAGTTAACTAGGCAAAAATCATAAATCGAATAGACATTGCTATTGGGCATGATGACAATGCTATCAGAAGTCAGCCAATTTAATGTTTTATAGCGATCATAGGAACACACCGACCAACTGCTTCCATCATCCAAATACACAAAATCTCCACTATAAGTCACAGAGGTTGGTGTGCGATAAATCCCTTGGTGAGTTGTATAGTAAGCCACTGATTTTGGCAGCTTTGCCCCTTCAAATCGGGTGTCGGAAGCTGAATTGACGAAAGTAACCTGGGCTGTTTCAGCACCTGCTAAGGCTTCATTCCCTAGCTTTTCTTCAGTCTCTTGTTTTTCCTGAGGAGCTTCTAAACGTTTTTCTTTTAGAGAAACACGTTCTAAATGTGATTCGATACGCTGACCAACAGGAATATGTTCATCTTCTGCTTGCGAAGCAAATGCCACGCTTGAGGCCACGAGGCAAAATAAATAGGTTGCTTTAAGCACCACTGTTTTTATATTCATCTAATTTCTCCGTTATCATTTTAATGTGAATTTTTACACGTCCTAATGGTAAGCAAGGCTAAACTCGTCTTGCTGCAACTCCTTGACGTCTATTCCCTACGGCTTCTGGGATCGTACGGGTATCCCTTGATTGACGAACGCCCGGAGTCCCTCTGGCAGCTTCTCTAGCTGGCCGCGAAGCCGCTGAAGTTCTATCCTGCCGTTCATGTCTTGCACCTGCGGGCACTCTGCGCTCATCTCTAACGCTTGAATGCCCAGCATGTGCAGGACGATGATTAATCCCGTTGGGCGATGTATGACGTGCATCTCTTCCTAAAAACGTACGAAGAAATACATTTCTTCCTGCCCGTCCATTTCTTGGTACTCTAGCATTAACTCCTAGCCCTTCTCCTACAGGAACTCGTATGGGCCTAGCACGTGGAATGTATACAAAGCCTTGTTTTCTCCCATTTGCCCAAGCGCAAAATAAAAAAAATAGAGGAATGACTAATACAAAGCCGACAAACGGTGAAGCAAAAATTGTAATTGCCACAATACCACATTTTTCTCTTCCGCTTAATGAGCGTCTTTCCACATGCTCGCCACGACGACACGAGTAGGTAAAAGGGGATTCGATATGTTGAAGTCTTATTGATTCTCTAATAATATTAGGCATATTGCTCTTTATTAAAATTATTTTTATACTTATCGATTATTCAAAAATTTCCGGGCACTCAAGAATTGTGCTTAGTACATCACGGCTCCGCGAGCGTAGTTTAATACGTTCACGTTGATAAGAATGTTTGGATTAGATTTGCTTGAAAAATAGCCATCGTTAACTCCAATGATTACAGTATCGTTGACAATCCATTTGTTCATTGCACCACGATCAGATTTTTTAATGGACCAAACCGTGCCATCTTCCAAACAAATTTGACGATTTTGATAATCGATCGCAACGATCCAATGAGTGTGCACGCCATTATATATTGGCCCTAAAGATAGGTTTACAGCTACATTTGATTTTGTGCTCAAATTTGTTAATTTGTAATGATAGCTAGAAAACCAGCTGTGGTTAGGTTTAATAATCACTTGATCGCTAGTTAACCAATCGAATGTTTTATAACGATCGTTAGAGCGTACGTTCCAGATTGAACCGTCAACTAATTCAACAGTATCTCCAAGGGCTGAAACAGCTAAAGGAGCTTGATAGATGCCTGCATGTGTTGTTGTCAAATTGGATGTGGTAAAAGGGAACATTTTTGCTTGCATTTCAGTGTCATCTTCGAGACTAGCTGAACTTTCATTTTTAAGCTTTGAGAGCTCTTCATCGCTTGCAGGATTTTCAGATTTAAATTGTGCAAGCTCTTCCTCTTCTTCTTTGGCACGCAATTCTTGCAGCGCTGTATGTTCGATTAAAGAAAATGGACGAGTTCCAATCTCAATTCGTTCTTGAGTAGGTTCTGGAGCAGGCACCAAGGCTTGAAGAACTCCCCCGCAAGATAATAATGTGCATAAAAGCACATGCGTGGCATTAGTGTATAAAGATTTAATTCTCATTGTTTTTTTCCTTTTGTTAATCCTCAGAGGTTGGTGATCACCTTATTCTCTTTGGTTTGTTGAGGTCTGTTTGCGAATTCCCTGTAATATCACTTAGAATAGTTAAGGGAATGTTAAGAATAAATAAATTTTAGATTGATCTCAAGGTGGGTTATGGGGGTATTCCCCCCAAAAAAGATGTAAGGTCCTAATCGCGTAGGAATTGAGAACCTTCAGAAATGAGCTGATCAATGTAGGTTAGATCATAATCAGCACGCAAAAATTTGTCATCCTCAAGCATGTATAAATGAAAAGGAATGGTTGAATGCACGCCGCCGATGTGAAATTCGCGCAAAGCTCTTTTGCCTATGGCAATAGCTTCTTGACGTGTTTTTCCACGAACAATAAGTTTGCCGATCATTGAATCATAATTTGGGGGAATTTTATAGCCGGAATAACAAGCACTATCTACACGCACTCCAGGACCTCCTGGAGGCAGATAATATTCAAGCTGACCTGGCGAAGGCGCAAAACCAGCTGCAGGATTTTCGGCATTGATGCGAAATTGGATGGTGTGTCCGTTAAATTGAATATCTTTTTGTTGATATTCAAGTGTTTTTCCCATCGCAATTTTGAGTTGTTCCCGAACTAAATCCACTCCTGTGAGCTCTTCAGTGACAGTATGCTCTACCTGGATTCTGGTGTTTACTTCCATAAAATAGAAGTGGTGATTTTGATCTAGCAGAAATTCAACCGTCCCTACCGAATGGTAACCAGCAGCCCGCACTACTTTAATAGCTGCCTGCCCCATTTTGTCTCTCAATTTGGCTGATAATATCGGGCTGGGTGCTTCTTCGATTAATTTTTGACGGCGTCGTTGAATCGTGCAATCTCTTTCGCCTAAGTGGACGTAATTTCCATATTTATCCCCAATAACCTGCACTTCAATATGCCTAGGGGTCATAATCATTTTTTCTAGATAAACTTCTGGATTGCCAAAACTAGCTTCGGCTTCAGAACGGGCTGCTACAAACTGCTTGCCAAATTCAGCTTCATTGTAAGCAATACGAATCCCTTTACCACCGCCTCCTGCAACAGCTTTGATAAAAATAGGAAAACCGATTTCCTTAGCAACTTCAATGGCATGAATGTAGTCAGAAACGACTCCATCCGAACCTGGAATCACGGGACATCCCACACTTAAAGCGGTAGATTTAGCCTTTGCCTTATCACCTAGAAGCGCAATGGATTTTGGGGATGGCCCAATAAAATTTAAGCCGCAACTTTCACAGATTGAAGCAAAATTTGGATTTTCACTCAAAAATCCATACCCAGGATGTAAAGCATCAGCGCCGGTGATTTCACAGGCTGAAAGAATATGAGGAATTTTTAAATAAGATTTATTTGAAGGAGCTTCGCCAATGCAGATGGCCTCATCTGCATGTAGCACATGGAGAGCTTCGGCATCGGCTTCTGAATAAACAGCCACGGTTTGTAAATCGAGATCGTGGCAAGCCCTGATGATCCTAACGGCAATTTCACCGCGGTTCGCAATAAGTACTTTTTGCATATATCTGGTCCGATGAAGAAAACTTCTCTAGGATATTTTTATGAGCTTCGTGCCGAATTCAACTGGCTGTCCATTTTCAACTAAGATTTCCATCACTACTCCACTGACGCCAGCTTTAACTTCATTCATGACTTTCATGGCTTCAATAATGCAAATCACAGTATCTTTAGCAATGACATCGCCTACTTTTACAAACGTCCCTTCTTCAGGTGCGGGAGAAGAGTAATAGGTGCCAACCATTGGGGATTTGACAAAGGTTCCTGGGGCTGCCTCGATTTTTTGTTCTTCAGAAATCGGAGCTTGTAATGATGAAGGAATATCGCCTCCTTTAGATAGGCCTTTGGAGGAGCGCTGGTAAAAACCTTCATGCGAGGGCGCAAAATTTTCTGAATCGGCAAATTCATCTCGGTAAAAAGGTCCTGAAGCGCCTCTTTCAAGCCTTAATTCAAAATCTCCTTCTTTCAGAAACAGTTCTTTTAAATCACTGCGGCCCATGGCAGCTATTAATTCTTTTATTTTCTTAAGTTCCAAAGAAAAGCCTCCGGCGATGATATTGTTGATTAAACGCGTTGTATGTACTCATCAGTTTTTGTATCGACTTTGATGATATCTCCCACATCGATAAATGGAGGGACATGAATAAAAGCCCCTGTTTCCAAAACGGCGATGCGCGCAGGAGTGGCAGTTCCTTTAGTTTTTTCATTTTCAATTTTAGATACCATCAATTCCAAAAATTGGGGCAATTCAACCGCAAAGACAATTTCTCCATAGAAAGAAGCTTTGATATCCACGCCTTCTTTGAGGAAATTCACTTTGGTCCCAATGACAGACATGGGAATCATGACTTTATCGAGATTTTTGATATCTAGAAACAAATAATTTTTGCCTTCTGGATATAGATATTCAAGATGCCTTTCTGTTAAAGGCACATCACTGACCGTTTGTCCAAGCTTGAAGTTTTTCTCTGTGACTTGATTGGTCGTCAGATCTTTTAATTTTGTCTTTATAAAGGGAGTTCCCTTAGGAACTGTAACTTTAACACTGGATTCCACACGATAGAGCTTCCCACTAACTGAGAGGATCATCCCTGGGGTAATTTGATTACTTGCAACCATAGCTAACCATAAGTCCTAAAGTGAATGAATTTGAAAAATAAATAATTAACACGATTATTTCCTGATACGTAATGAGTTCACAGCAGCGTTAAAATCAGGAGCATTAAAAATATAAGAGCCTGCCACTAAAACATTCGCTCCAGCTTTAACACACAACTCCGCAGTTTCTGGATTAATACCTCCATCTACTTGAATGAGAAAAGGTTCTACGCTGGCTGGATCAGCTCCTTCAGGGGCATATTTGCCTCCTGCGCAAATATTAAGTTTGTTGCAAATATCTCTGGTGAATTCAACTTTTTCTAAGACTTCAGGCATAAATGCTTGACCGCCAAAACCCGGATGCACAGTCATCAGAAGCATCATATCACACTTATCTAAGTACTTTGGGATTAGAGATAGTGATGTTTCAGGACAGAAAGCTAAACCTGCTTTGATGTTGCATTTTCGAATATAAGCCAATGTTTCTTCTACATCTTCGGTCGCTTCTATATGAAATGTGATCATATCAGCACCGGCTTCCACAAAACGTTCAATATAATCAAATGGATGATAGACCATTAGATGCACATCTAAAAACATCGTTGTGGCTTTATTGATTGCAGCAACCATTTTTGGTCCCATCGTTAAATTGGGGACAAAATTACCATCCATAATATCAATGTGTAAAAAATCTGCGCCCGAATCTTCAACCCGGCTTGCTTCATCAGCCATATGCCCGAAATCGGCAGATAAGATTGAAGGGGCAATTTTTACTTGGTGCTTTTTCTGCATGAAGGAATCCTTCCTTTCCAAAATGTGAGTCTAAACTTACTTTCATATACGATCATCTTAGCAAAAGTCAAGATTTTTAGCCCTAACTACAAGCAATCCTTTAGGATAAAATCTGATTTCTTATCTCAACTTGCTTAAATAAAAATAAACTGTTTAAGTTTGGATTTGAGCATCGAACTTTTTTTTTGCAAGAGTTGGAATATACAAGAAATGGACTAACTTGGACTTTTGAATCATGAATCAAAAACCCCGTTCTTCAATTGGAATCGGCCTGGCGATGTTTTCTATGTTTTTTGGAGCTGGAAATATCGTTTTTCCGCTCTTAGTCGGCATTCAATCCCAAAGCCAGAATACTTTTGCTTCTATTGGATTGCTTTTATCAGCGATTGGCGTGCCTTTTTTAGGATTAATGGCGATGACTTTATATGAAGGTCATTACAAAAGCTTTTTTGCCCGGATGGGTGAAATACCAGGCTTTGCAATGGTTGTATTAATTTTGGCTTTGATTGGTCCGTTTGGGGCCTTACCCCGTTGTATTGCTCTTTCTTATTCTACCGTTAAATCTTATCTCTCCTTTGTTTCTTTATGGGAATTTAGTTTACTTTCTTGTGTCGTCATTTTTTGGTTAAGCTGGCGACCCAGAGCCCTTATTACAATTTTAGGGTATATTTTGACCCCTTTTCTGTTGTTAACAGTGCTTATCATCGTTATATTTGGGTTTATTTTTTCGCCGGCTGCGCCAGTCAACCTGAAATCTTGGTGGCAGGCTTTTTCGGCAGGATTTATTGAGGGATATCAAACCTTAGATTTGTTAGGAGCTTTTTTCTTCTCTTCTACGATCATTTTTAGCTTAAAAGAGAATGCTGGGAGTCTTTTGCATAAAGAATATCGGCAAATCATTTTAACAACCTTAAAGGCCAGCTGCGTGTGCGCGGGGTTACTGGCTTTGGTGAGTCTAGGTTTTAGCTGGATTGCCGCTTTTAATAGTGAAAGCCTGCAGGCGGTTCCAAAAGATGAGCTTTTAGGGATGATCACCACGCAAATTCTTGGACCGCATGCAGGCATCGTGGCTCTTATTGCGGTACTGCTCGCTTGCTTAACCACCGAAATTGCATTAGCGACGACTTTTGCAGAGTTTGTGCATCATGAGCTTTCTCAAAGAAAAATTCCATTTACTTATGCTTTAGTCATCACACTCATGATTGCATTTTTTGTATCCCTCTTACATTTCGAGGGTATTATTCAATTTTTAGCGCCGATTTTATTTTTCTGCTATCCAATGCTAATCGCCCTGGCTGCGCTAAACATTTTATACAAACTCTACGATTTTAAGCCGGTCAAAATCCCCTTGCTGATAGTATTAGCTCTCACTTCTTTGGGGTTCTTCTTTAGCTAATTTTAAGCGCTAGACACATTTTTCTGTTGATCCCACTCTTCAATAGTTTGTTGAATCACTTGCAGAAAGTGGCGCTGCTTATAAAAATCTGCGCAGCGAAAAATATAGCCGATGTAGGAAGTTTCATAAACTTTTACACAGAAACGCGCAAGGGATATGGATGGATAGTTTAATTTACGGAAAACGCGTTCAAACTCTTCCTCTAAAGCCCAATCTTCAGAGGCAATCATCGCTAAAGCAAAGTCCGCTTCATTTTGGATTTTTAAAGTGTAAACTTCTTCATTGAAAAAACGCTCTTCAATGGCTTTCACCAATAGTAAAAAGAGGATTTTTAAAGCTTTTGCTTCCAAAAATGTACGCATAATAACGGGTTTAAGCGAATAAAAGAAATTTTCCAATAAAATTTCATTATAATTTGTGGATGAAGATAAGATTCTTTTGAGCTCGGCTAGAAGCTCATTTTGTTTAGAAATCATCCCCCCATTAAAATCACGTATTTCTCCAACAACTCTTGAGATTTCTGCCACGACAGCCTGCCTTGCTTCATAAAGATTAATGGAATGGTCTCGACGTAAAAATTGCTCTTTGGAAACTTTAACACGAAATATAGTTGCTTCTTTTTCATGCCTTCTGCGCAAAGTCCCTACCGATTTGCAACTATCGTGAATATATTCTAAAAAACTCGACTTCTCGCGAAACATTTCCATGATCGAGAGATTCTCATGCTTCAGCACACGTACAAGGATGATTGTAAAAAATAAATGTAAATGTGTCTGTTCATCAAAAGTAATAATTACTTGTGGAATATCTCGCAAGTATTTTATTTGATTGCTTAAAATTAAAATGTTTCTCATCATTTCTTCTTCATTCCGCGGCATAAACACAGGGTGCATTACCTGCTCGATACGCTCTTCCAGTTCTGTTAAAAGAGTTCTTCTTAAAAGATTGATTTCCTGGTTGGTAAACAGCGTCCCGTCGTTTTTTTCAACTTCGATGTAAAATGTCCCAATGTTCAAAGAGCCTTTTCGATTAAAAAAAAAAGAGTTTTTTACAGCTTGCGCGCTAGAAATGTAGTTTTGAAGACCTTTAATGAAATGTGTTTCATCTAAAATTTCTTTATCTTGCAAGAAATTAATCCCAAGCACAATTGAAAGCACACTCGTAGTTTCTAAACCGGATTTTATTTTAGATCTAAAAAGCTTTAAACGCATATGGCGTTTTTTGGGAGCGTCTTGGACGGCTTCACTAAGAGATTTGCGAAATAAATACTGATAACAAATCGCTCGTGTGAGATGTCGACTATCGCGATTGGTTTTAAATTGATGATCGGTCATGACTAATGCGTGCTGCATTTCGCTAAACAATTCTACGCTGAAATAAGCAGGATAGCTAGCAATTAGGTTAGCAATTTGTTCTTGAATACAGACTGTTTTGTCATCATTTGATAATCCTTTGACTTCCAGAATGCGTTCTGCAAAAAAACCTGAAGTGGCTCCTAATTTAATTTTGCTCCTAACAACTGCTAAATTAGATTGGATTTGCTCGAGATCTACGAGGCTTTCAACACGCATGATGATCTCTGAAACCATATAGATGTCGTGACTGAGCTCAGGAAATTTAAAATCGACTGCATGGGATAAAATTACATTCAGGCGATGGCGACTTGGGAGCAGCCACCCGCTGATCATCTCCAAGAAAAACTTAAAGACATTTGGACGAGATTTGCATAATAGACAAAAAGAGATGGTGCCGGGAATTTGACCTTTGACCGATTCTAGCAACATGGGCAAAAACCGTTGCAATTGCAGAGTTTGTTCTTCAGGGGTGAGGCCAGCCACGAAGAGGTTCTCTGAATCAGCGAATCTCTTTAAAATTTTGCGTACAATTTCTTCGTATGAAGCATAATTTTCGCTCACTTGACACACGCCGAAATCAACTGCAATTTGAGGAATAATCATAGGAGATTTTCTTCTTAATCTTTTTATTAAAGGATTGCCTCAGCTTGAGTAGAGGCTAGAATCATTTCGTTATCTGCCATCACATTTTCTTCTTCATAGATCAGTTGGGATGTTAACTGATTTAATTCCCCTATTAGAGTTCCGCTGCAAGGGCTTTTGCCAAAATCAATAAATGAGCGGATATGAAGGGCAAGTTGATTTCGACTAGCTAAGTGAATACAACGTGGATGTAAAACAGCGTATCCTGTTTGCACAACCCTGGTAGCTTCATCATAGGATAGTTGATTAAATAAGGAAGCCTCTGGGTAAATTTTAGGATCGGCCGAATAAATTCCTAAAACATCTTTAAAAAATTCGACTTTTTCAGCTCGCAAAGAAATTCCCAGCGCCACTGCAGTCGTATCAGACCCGCCACGGCCGAGAGTCGTAATTTCACCGGAGCGGCTTACACCTTGAAATCCGGCAACAATAACGATTTTTTTTTGCTCAAGTGCCTTCAAAAGGCGATAAGGCTTTACATCTATAATGCGCGCATTGCTGTGGTGACCGCAAGTAATAATTCCGGATTGGCTACCCGTAAAGCTGACAGCTTGTTGATTTTTAAAAGCGAGAGCCATGGCTAATAATGCAATGCTAATTCTCTCTCCAACGGAGACAAGCATATCATACTCTCTTCGCGGAGGATTTGGATGCACTTGCATGGCCAAAGAGATCAGTTGATCAGTGGTATCCCCCATCGCGCTGACGACTATTACAATGCTTTCATATTCTTTTTGACGTGCCAATATAATTTCCGCAATTTGCGAAAAATGAGCCGGTGAAGCTACCGAAGCACCACCAAATTTCATTACAAGCGTTTTTTCCATACACTTCAAAATAGTCGTAAAGGAAGATTTATGCCTTATGTTAAGAAGGGAAGTACTTGAAAGGATTGCGCATCCTTTGAAAAACCTTTTTCTTAACTTTAATTCGAATAACGTGTAAATTAACATACTAAAATTTGCGTAACGAGTCAACGCCTATATTTTTCCCTTGAATCTCACTCGATTTTTCTATAACTAATAGATATAAAAACAATATCGAAAATTCCGTTGCAAGTTAGGAGATCAAAATCGCATGTACGAATTAGAAAAAATCTTTCATTTTGAAGCAGGCCATGTGCTCGAATACCATAACGGAAAATGTCGAGGACCTCACGGTCATTCCTACACACTTATTGTTAAGATTCGTTCTAATACGTTGATTTCAAGTGGGCCAAAAATGAATATGGTACAAGATTTCTCTGACATCTCGGCTGTGGTTAAGCCCATGATTGATGAATATTTTGATCACAAATGGCTAAATGAATCTTTAAACACAAAAACTCCGACAACAGAAATTATTGTGAAATGGATTTACGACTACTTGGAGCCTCTACTCCCCCTTCTCTATTCGATCTGCATTTCTGAAACAGCGAGTTCAAAGGTGACGTACACACGATCTTAGAGTTTTTTATTTTGAGAGAGTTGTCTAACCAAAATCTCGTCATTTTTTATTGTAAGAGTAGGTTCTTCCTTATATCCTAAGCTGATTTTTCGGACTTTGCAAATCTCTACTTGCGCTCTGACAAGGCAGCTTTTTTGACTGGTGTTTTTTATGCGTCTATAGCAAATTTCAAGAATTTGAAATAGATGCAGCTGATAACTTCTATAATTTTTTAATTTTAGTTGATTAGCGTAAAACTCTTCTAGGATGCTCAAATTTGAATGTACTCGTTGATAACGCTTACTAAGCCCATTCAAGGCTCTCACACAGGCTTTAACCAAATTTAAAGTAACAATTCTTTGATCTGCTTCCAGTCCATATTTTTGCAAAACCTCTTTGATTAAAGCTGTAAATTTAAAAACAAACTGTTCTGCAACTGTCAAGGGTTGGGTGTGGCAAAATTCCGTAAAATTTTCAGTTTTAAAAGACATAAACAGTTTTTTTAAACCTGAAAGAATAAAAGGCTTTTTTAAAATTGGCAAAATACGTGAAGACCATCCTTGCTCAATGACGATTTTAGTAATAGGAGGATACAGAAAAAGTGTAAAAAAAAGACGAGCATCTCTCAACTCCCACAGACAAATCTTTTCAGCAAGATCCATAAGCATTTCTAAAAGTAATATAGCGTTGGGAACGGATATGCCATCTTCTATGAGAATTTTACCATACTTAAAAATTTTTCTTAGATCTGGCTCAACAAGAGCCTCTGGTGAACAAGCTCGATGCAAAAATGTGATTAAAGCTAAAGGATCGGAAATTTCATTTTTCAGAAATAGAACTAGATCTTTCCTTATTCTCCTCTTATCTGAATCAGAAGTAAAATCCATTAGATAGGGAAGAAATTCCATATACAAACAAACTGCCTCAAGATTATTTGAACGCATTCTACAAAACTCGGCAATCGAAGATAACCAATCTTTACCGATCGAAAATAAGACAGACATGCTGCTACAGAATTGCTTCAATTCCTCTTTGTTCGTTTGCTTATGCTGGCAGATGTCAAAAAGATGTTCCAAAATGGGAGTAACTTCAAATTTGATATCTCCATAAGTGTTTAATTTTTCGTAAATATTATAAAAAGCCTGTTCGATCTCCTCTAAGCTTAAGAGATCAACAAAATAGTGCAGGTAGGTCAATCCTAATAATAAAAATTTTTCATTCAAAGTTTCAATGTCTTTAGGATTTTCCTCCAAAATTAATTCGAAAATGTGGAAACGCTGCTCTAAAAGTTCATTAAAGCTGGCATAATCACTGCAATCTTCAATTTCACGCTTCGATAAAAAAGTAAAAGTTTTTGTATTTTCATTTTTTAGCAGGGATCCATTTAATAATAGTAACGTGACTGTCTCTATGTGCTTTTGAAATTGTATAGCATCCTGTGGAAGTAATATCAGGATTTTAATTAGAATTAATACATCTGAATAAAAAATGTCCCCACGGAGAGCTCGTTTAAAGAAACAATTCACTAAGAATTCCAATTCAACTCCTTCACAAGTCTCAAATAAACTTTCTATCCAATAGTAGGTGGAGAAAAGAGAAAGTCGATGATTGAAAAGTGTTCCACAAATTAATGAGATATCTTTGATTTGCACCTCATCTAGATAAGAGAGGAGACAACGTACTTCATTACAAATGAAACGACGATTTTGTAGGCGATTAAGTAAGGCCTCTGCGCATGCAATAACTAGGTTTTCTTTTGAATAGTTTCCCCATAAACCTGCTTCTATTGAAAAATCAATAAATGAATTTTTTACCTCCGCAAATTTTTTATAATCCACGCAAAAGCTTTCTTTCTCAATCAGAACTTCTAAAATAGCTTCTTTCCAAGCTGTTTTTTGTTCTTCAGTTTCGTTGTTTTTAAGCAAAGGAGAAATATGGTCTAAGAGTAGTTTGAAGTCTTGAGGCTCTAAAGAAAGAGCTAAAGAATGGAGAAGTCCCAAGATGCCCAAAGTCAAAACAGCATGTGAATGCCTATGATAAATATCAATAAGAAGCTCTAAGAAAGCACAGATTTCCTCAATTTCAATATTGCTATAATTTTGAGTAAACAAATCGAAAAGTCTAAATAATTTTTCATTAAAATTTAAGGTTTGTTGGAAGAGAGCTACAAGAGATTTTTTTAGACAAGGGAATCGAGCTTTACTTAAAAACCTCCCATCAATGTCAATAGAACCTGTTTCTATAACTGCGGGGGTACCACACTGTCCAAGAGCTTCCATTTTTCCTCCTTAATCCATTGAGTCATTTTTTACTATGAGGAGGGACTATCTTTTTAGTCGATCAAAAGATTATTAGCCTGTTGGATGTCTTTTAGAATTTGTTCTTTTAATACTTCGATTGAAGCAAATTGTTGTTCAGGTCGAATATAGGCATGGAAAATAACTTCCCATAAACCATCGTGGATAGGGTTGGATAGTGGAAGTAGAAGATGAACTTCAAGAATAGGCTGCGGCTCATTGCGGATAGTGGGAGCTAATCCAAGATTGGCCACTCCATTATAAGTCTTTCCTTGAAGGAGCACTTTCACAGCATAGACCCCATATGGAGGCAAAATCATATCTTTGACATCAAAATTGGCGGTAGGAAAACCCAGTTGCTTACCTTTTCCTTTTCCAGATTGAACTTTTCCCAAAAAAGAATATTTTCTTCCTAAAAGTTTTTCAATCTCTGCAAAATCTCCTTGAGCGATCAAATGTCGCAGCCTACTGCTTGAAATTTTCATCTCATCGGCACAAAAAGCTGGTAGATAGGTGATGGTAAAATTAAGCTTTTTAGCAAGTTCTTGGACACTGGCGGGATCCCCTTTACGATCTTTACCAAGAACCGCGTCATCCCCCAATATAAGATGCGTAAACCCTATCTGCGCTTTAAGCTCAGCTAAAAAAGCTTCTGCAGTTTGATTGGCAAAATCTTTGGTAAATGAAAGCAGAATTAACCAATCAATATCTTTTTTATCGAAGAGTTCGATTTTATGCATCAAAGTACAGAGAAGACCTGTTGGTTTTTGGGGTTTTAAAACTGTGGTGGGGTGATTTTCAAAGGTTAATACAGCAGTTTCCGCATGCTGCTGCTTTGCACATGCTTTGAGGGCTGAGAGCACAGCTTGATGGCCCAAATGCATTCCATCGAAATTTCCTATGGTTAAAACAACTGATTTTTTTGAATCAGGAAACTCGGAGAAGCGATGGATGATTTTCATGGTGGTATATGTGCTGTTTTATTTCTTCATGACTTAGGGATTTCAACTGATTGACATCTAAGCAGTCTTGGATAGGAAAATCCCCGCTGCGCGTTCTTCTTAATTGAGAAAGGTGAGCACCTACTCCAAGTACTTCGCCTAAGTCGTGAGCAATACTCCTAATATAGGTTCCCTTACTGCAGGCAACTGTCAGCGAAAGATAAGGATATTGGTAACTCTCAAGTTTAATAGAGACTTCGACTTTAACGGGTAGACGCTCAACGGTTTTGCCTTGCCGGGCTAATTCGTAGAGTTTTTTCCCATTTTGTTTTTTAGCTGAATACATGGGGGGAATTTGTAGAATTTCGCCATCAAATTGCTTGAGTGCCTGATGAATTTCTTCGAGCGTTGGAATACGTTCTGATTGCTTAGTCGTTGTGCCATCACAGTCATGGGTATCCGTTGCGATCCCGAGATGCACCTCTGCCCAATACTCTTTGCTTTGCGTTAAAAATTGATCAGATAGACGGGTAAAGTTTCTTCCAATTAGCATCACCATGACCCCCGTAGCAAAAGGGTCTAGCGTGCCAGAATGCCCGATTTTTTTAACGCCTAAGTGCTTGCGCAGAAGAGCAACAAGACTGAAGGCGGTACAACCTTTGGGTTTATCCAAAAGGAGTATGCCTTCAATATTAGTTTGGTTCTGAGGGAGATTCGCTGTCATCGCTTTCTTCTTCGTTCCTTAACTTTTTTTCATCGTTGATTTCACGAAGTAAGTCTTCGATGCGCATATGACGATCAACGCTGTCATCAAGCACAAAATTCAAATCAGGAAAAAAGCGCATAACCACTTTCTGAGAGGAATTGACGGCAATAAATCCAGCCGCTGAGCGTAACGCGTCCAGCGTGGCTTTTTTTTCGCTTTCAGTTCCCATAATGCTGACATAGACTTTGGCGTGATGCAAGTCTTTTGTAATATCTACTCGAGTGACCGTTGTCATTTCACTGACATTCGGGTTTCGAACGTCTTTTTTGATGACTTCGGTAATCACTTCGCGCAAAAGGGAATTTAAACGATCTGTTCTTTTAACTGCCATGTTATAGCTCTTGTGAAATGTAAGTAACTTCAAAGGACTCTAAAACATCGCCTGCTTGGATATCTGGGAATCCATTTAAAAGAATTCCGCATTCTAAGCCTTTGGCAACTTCACGGACGTCATCTTTAATCCGTTTTAGAGAAGTCATTGGCCCTTGCCATACCTGAACTCCATTTCTTTTTACACGAATTAAGTCATTGCGTCGAATACTTCCTTCTATCACATAACAACCAGCGACAATTCCAAATTGAGAAGATTTAAAGGTTGCTTTAACTTCAGCTTTTCCTTTTTCTGTTTCAATTGGAATTTTGTCCAAGAGAGCAGCCATTAGAACTTTTACATCATCGATCGCATGATAAATAATATCGTGGAGACGTACTTGAACACCCAACTGTTTGACTAAGATATCTGCATGGCTTTCGATTTTTGTATGGAAGCCAACTACAACTGCTTTAGAAGCAGCGGCAAGTTGAATATCCGATTCAGCCACTTCACCTACACCAGCTGAAATCACGATCAATTCGGCCTTGGTCGATTTAATTTTTTCAAATGCGACTTTAATCGCTTCTAATGATCCTTGAACGTCTGCTCTTAAAACAACATTCAGGGTTTTCTTAGCAGTTTCTGCAGCTTGTTGGAAGAGATTTTCCACAGTAGCTTTTTTCGTTTTCTGGAAATTGACTTGGCGAATTCCAAGCATACGAGCATCTGCGATGCTTCGCGCTTCTTTCTCACTGCTTACAACGATAAATTCTTGACCAGCCTCAGGTAAACCAGAGAGACCGGAAATCTCAGCGGGTTGTGAAGGGCCGACCCTATCGAGCTCTTGTCCGAACTCATCTTGAATTGTTTTGACGCGACCCCAAAGTTGATCAAATACAAGGGCATCGCCTTTGCGCAAGGTTCCGTTCTGAACGAGAATAGTTGCTTTGGATCCCATGCCTTTATGCATTTCAGATTCAAGGACTGTACCTCTCGCGCGGGCGGTGGGGTTAGCTTTAAGTTCTAGGACTTCTGTTTGCAATGCAAGCATTTCTAATAAAGTTACAATCCCTTCACCTGTCGTGGCTGAGCAGTTAACCGTAATGGTTTGTCCGCCCCAAGCTTCTGGTAAAAGTTCATGCTCAGAAAGCTGTCTGTAGACATTTTCGGCGTTGAAGCTGGGTTTGTCGCATTTATTTAGAGCGACAATAATCGTGACTTTGGCTTCTTTAGCTTGCTGCAAAGCTTCAACAGTTTGCTGACGCATTCCTTCATCGCCTGCAATTACAAGCACTACAATATCTGTGACGTCCGCCCCACGAGCTCTCATTGCTGAAAAGGCTTCGTGACCTGGAGTATCTAGAATAGTTAAATTTCCGACTGCAGTCTGGCAACGGAAAGCTCCAATGTGCTGTGTAATAGCTCCTGCTTCACCAGCGACGCGATTACTTTTGCGGATAGCATCGATAAGGCTTGTTTTGCCATGATCGACGTGACCCATAAACGCAACTACAGGGGCTCTGGTTACTAGCAGACTTGGATCTGAGGCTTCAATTTCTTGTTTAATGCTTTTGTCAGTAATACGAATTCTTTGTTCTTCAGTCGTATCAATAGAGATTTCACAGCCAAACTCTGAGCCTAAAAGCTGCACGACAGTCTCGTCTTCTAAAACATCGTTAATTGTGACTACAACACCTTGCAAAAAGATTTTAGCAATCAGCTGCGAAGCCTTTAATTTCATTTCACTTGCTAATTCTTTTAGAGAAATTGGCAAACGAATTGAAAGAGAGGTTGGCCGAATCGAGGTTTCTTCCATGGGGCGATGTTGCTTGCCTTTACGTCTTCTCCAACTTTGGTCTTCATCTCCTTCGCGCAGTCCTTGACGGTCGCGGGAATCGAAAGAGCGCATGCTGGAAGTGCGTTTCACGGGTTTTACATCGCGGAAATCTTTAAATTTAGGACCTTTCTTTGCCGGGTCTTCTACTTTATCTGCCACTGGGGCAACTTCTGGACCCTTTTTGGCTTTAAGTTTGGCTCTATTTTTGCTTTCTTCAGTTTCTTTTTCTCCACCTTTGGCTGCATCAGCTTCAACACTTTTGGGTGGTGTAACTGGTGGGCGTGCGGGAAGCAGATCTTTCACGTGCCGGCCGGTAGGGCCTAATTTTTCACGTAGAGGAGCTACGATTGGAGCGGGTGAACTTTTTACTTCTGGAGCAGATGCTTGGATAGCTTCAGGTGCAGATGGTTTTTTTTCAACTTCTTCAATTGAAAGAACAGGTGCTGCTTCAACTTCTTTGCGAGTCTCTACTGATTCTTCTTTTACAACCACTGGGGTTTCCACTTCAACTAATGGAGGGAGTTCATCATCATCTTTAAAAAGCTCATTACGAAGTTCTTCACTTGTTTTGAGTCGAACTGGCTTTTCTTTAAATGCTCCTACTTCTTCACTACTTTCGTCATGTGAAGTTGTCTCGGTGCTTTCTTCTTCTCCTGAACGTTGGGGGCTTGCCTCTACGCTTCCTTTTCCATCACCAAAAACAGATTTCGAGCGAGCTCTTATGCGCGGCGCATCTTCTTTAGTAGTTTTTACCTCTTCTTCTAATTTCTTAGAAGTTTTTGGTACAGATTTTGCTTCTTCTAGCTGATCTTGCGCTTCCGGTGTGTTTTTTTTCGATGCCAGCTTGCTCTTGACAGCTCCCAAATTGATAGCTTTTGCGATCTGGGTGTTTTTAATAGTTAGCTTAAGGTTTTTTGCCAAGGCCTCATGTCCTTTGTTTACGTATTTGTTCTAGTATCTTATCTGCGAACTCAATGCTGATTCCAGGCACCCCGGCTAATTTTTCCGGCGTCGCAGTAAGAATGGATCGCGGAGTGGCGTAGCCCTCAGCAATCAAATGTTCAAAAATGAGAGTGTTAACTCCCTCTATACCTTTTAAAGGCTTGTCTAACCAAGGTTCATTGGAGGTAGTAAGCTCAGTTCTCTCGAGAGCCATTGCATGGTTATATTCAGCCATTCGCTGAACTTCTAATTCGTAACCAATTAGCTGACTATTTAGACGAGCATTCATTCCTTTTTTGCCGATGACAGCAGCAAAATCTGCATCATCAACAACAATCGAAATTGTTTTTTCGTCTTCGCTGACATTTACTTTGCGAATTTCTATTGGATCTAGCGCATTTTGAAGAAGTTCAACGGGATCTTGAGAAAAAGGAATAATGTCAATTTTCTCATTGTTCAATTCCCTGACAACGTTCTTCACGCGGATTCCGCGCATTCCAACACATGATCCGACAGGATCAATTTTAGAGTCTGTCGAGCGCACTGTTAATTTGGTGCGATAGCCAGCTTCACGGACAATTTTATCAATGATGACAATGCCATCATTTAATTCAGGAACTTCTTGCATCATCAATTGTTTAACGAATTCTGGATGGCTGCGAGAAAGAATGACTTCAGCGCCGCCGTTTTCAGTTTCATTTACTTGATAAAGCAAGGCGAGAACTTTTTCGCCGACGTGGTATTTTTCGGTTTTAGGATAATGCTTGGTGGGCATAATCGCTTCTACTTTGCCAAGATCAATCACCATGTTAGAACCGCGCACAAAGCGCTTAACGGTTCCGGAGATTAGTTCATTGGTGCGATGCCGATATTCTTCATAAATTACATCTCGCTCTGCATTTCGCAATTTTTGCGTAATGATCTGGCGTGCTTTTTGCGCGGCGATGCGGCCGAAATCCTTCGGAGTTGCTACGACGTCGATAAATTGCCCTAATTGGCAGTCTGGATCGATTTCGCGGGCATCTTTTAAATTAATTTCTTGAGCGTCTACTTCGACTTCTTCTACAATTTCCTTTTCACAATAGACGTCTATATGTCCCGTCTTGGGATTGATGGTCACTGTAACGTTAGAAGCTCCGCTAATACTTTTCTTCGCTGCAGCGCGTAAAGATTCTTCAATAGCAGCGACAACAATATTGCGCTTAATCCCTTTTTCACGCTCTAAATACTCAAAGATTGCGATGAGATCTTTATTCATGATTTTTGCCTCTTACCGTCTGTGGTATGTTTGCTTAACACGATCAGTCTACCACTGAATTATTGGTTATTTTTGGTTAGCATCTATTGTTGTGATCCGATGAGTCCATTTGAACAAAACATCTGACTGGCGTAGGAATCGCGATCGATTTTCGGTTTAACAGATGTGTTGATGCCTAGAATATTCATTTGGTCATTTAATATAGCACCTCTTAAACCACTGTTTAAGAGGTGCTCGCGTAAAATTTAAGAATCTTCAGATTGGTCTGAATCTTCGCTCTCGCTTTCGTCTTCTTTATGACTGCGTCCCTTTTCATCTTCGCTTTGGTCTTTCTTTTTGCGTTTTGATGGGGCGACTACAATGTCATCGTCGTTAGTTTGGTTCTGATCGATCAAATACTCTTTGATTGAGAGTGCAATCTTTTTGTATTCAGGATCGAGTTTAATGACCTTAGCAGTCACTTCATCCCCTTTTGCAACAACGTCTTCGACTTTTCCAAAAGCTTTATCAGATAATTCGGTTACATGAATCAATCCTTCGATGCCGCTTTCCAGCTCTACGAACGCGCCAAATGCGGTGATCTTGCTCACAACACCTTTTACAAGGGCGCCTACCGGCATTGTTTTTTCGATGCTTTCCCATGGATTATCACTTAATTGCTTAACACCCAGTGTGATTTTCTTACTGTCTTTGTCAACAGAAAGAATCACGGCATCTACGACGTCGCCTTTGCGAAGGACTTCGGATGGATGAGAAACTTTTTTGATCCAGCTAAGGTCTGAGATGTGAATTAAACCTTCGACACCTGGTTCTAGTTCTACAAATGCGCCGTAATTCGTTAAGCTTTTGATTTCAGCTTTGACATTTTTGCCGACTTGGTATTTGTTTTGGACGTCGTCCCAAGGGTTGTGCTCAGTCTGTTTAATTCCTAGAGAAATTTTTCCCTCGTCTTTTTGAACAGAGAGAACGACAGCTTCGACATCATCGCCTTTTTTAACAACATCGCTAGGATCGGTGACATTTTTTACCCATGACATTTCGGAAACGTGGATAAGGCCTTCGATGCCCGGCTCAATTTCAATAAATGCTCCGTAAGGAAGCAAGTTGACAATTTTCCCTTTTACACGTGTTCCTGGAGGATATTTCTGTTCGATTTGATCCCAAGGATTAGGCTCTTTTTGTTTAAGACCTAGAGCAACGCGACCTTTTTCTTTGTCAATGCTTAAGATTTTAACTTTTAATTTATCGCCTAGTTGAACCATTTCGGATGGGTGCTTGATTCTCTTCCAAGTCATATCAGTGATGTGGAGAAGCCCGTCAATACCATCTAAATCAAGGAATACCCCGAAATCAGTGATGTTTTTGACGCTGCCTTCACGGATATCGCCTTCTTGGATTCTCTCTAGGACTTCAGCTTTCTTAGAAACGCGTTCTGCTTCGAGAAGTTCTCTGCGAGAAACAACAACGTTCTTTCTTTCGATATTGATTTTAAGAATTTTGAATTCGTATGTTTTGTCGAGGTAGTCGTCTAAATTCTTAATACGTTTGTTGTCTATTTGAGAACCAGGCAAGAATGCCTCCATCCCAATATCGACCATTAAGCCGCCTTTAACTTTGCGAAGCACGCGTCCTTTGACGATCGAACCTTCTTCACAATGCTGGAGAATGTATTCCCATTGGCGTAAGCGCTCTGCTTTTTCTCTGGAAAGGACTATCTGCCCATTGTCGTCTTCAGCTTGATCAAGTAAGACTTCGACTTCTCCATTCAATACAATTTGCGAAGGATCTGAAAATTCTTCCATTGGAACAAGCCCTTCAGACTTAAGGCCAACATCTACAACAACATGATCTTTTGTAATCTCAACGATTCGTCCCTTTAAAACAGTCCCAGGAATCATTGCAGCGGGTTCATCGATAGAAACATCTGCCCCTCTCTGATCTAGCATGGCCTTGAATGCTTGCGCGTCTTTCTCGTCAAACATAACATCATCTACGATATTACTTTCTTCCAACGCACGTTTAAATTTATTACTCATTGTATAAGGTTACTCCTTCCTTTTTGACTAAAGGAATTATGCTATCAGATGGTTAAGAAAAAAAGCAATGGTAAAGATCTCCACGCGCAATTAAAAACAGCGCTCGAAAACGAGGCTATAAAAGCTAAAAATTATTCATTTAGAAAAGGAGGTTCTGGGAGGATGACAATGTCATTTTGATAGGGGTAATGAAGTTGACCAAATTCAGGTTTTTTTTGTAATTCCATAAGATGAATAGGGCTTTCAAAGCAATCGATTTCATAACTCAAACGTATATTGTCTTTATCGATTCTTTCAACCTCTTTTTTTAACACCGGAATAGCAAGACGTAGTTCGGTTAGTTCATTTTGTTTTTCAATTAAACCATATAAAGTGAATGCTGCGCAAGAAATACATAAAACGATTTGAAAGAAAAAGCTTTTGGGTTTATGAATCGATGTTTTCATTTTTTTTCAATAAAGCGTAGTTTAGCACTTCGGCTTCGCGCATTGGAGGCGACTTCTGATGATGTGCCTATCGCAGGTTTTCTTGTTAATAAGATGACTTCTGGTTCCTTATCTCGAAATAGTCCGGCTAGCCCTTGCGTTTCCCATTTATCGCTTGCGGCATCGCGGAACAGATTTTTGACAATGCGATCTTCTAAACTGTGGAAGCTGATGACACCGAGCCGCCCGCCGCTATTTAGCCGTTGAATGGCTTTTGGCACTCCTTTTTCAATCACTTCGAGCTCTCGATTTACACTGATTCTCAAAGCTTGAAAAATTAACGTGCACGGATTGATCCATTTTCCTGGCTTAACCCGTAAGACAGGGCGCAGGACTTCAACTAATTGATGTGTGGTCAGGATCGGGCCTTCATTCCGAGCTTGAAGGATTCTGCGGGCCGCACTTTTCCACTGTTTTTCTTCGCCATATTCCCGAAAAATGCGTTCCAATTCTTTTTGGGAGTACGTGTTAACAATAATCGCTGCGGTGATTGGGTTTTCAGGATCCATCCGCATGTCGAGCGGCCCGTCGCGCAAAAAACTAAATCCTTTCTCAGAAATGTCTAACTGCATGGATGAAACACCCAAATCGAGCAGCATGCCATCTATTTTTGAAATTCCTAGCTGGTCAAGATATTGATCCAGATTCTCGAAATTGCCTGGAATAAAAGTAATTTTATCTTTCCATGGGCTTAAAACTTCGGCCGCTATCTTTAAGGCTAAAGGATCTTGATCAATCGCAATAAATCTTTCAATTTCGGGATGGGCTTGAAGCAACGCTGCCGCATGTCCACCGGCGCCGGTGGTACCATCTACTAACAAACGTAATTTGCAGGGTTCAAAATAGTGGATCACCTCGTTTAACAAAACGGGTTGATGGTCTTTTTCTGGTTTTTTCTCTGTCATAGTGAGTGAAAGTCTATCAGAATTAAGGCATTCGCGCAATAGCTCATTCAGACAGCGATTTCCTCCCACACACTGCTTCATTGATTAAAAAACGACCATTTCTTCTTGCAAAGTGAATCAATTTTACAAGAAAATATTTCAGTGTTAAACTAATAGATGCAGTAAGAGGGTATTTAATAATTATTCAGATACAAAAGTAATGCTTTTATTTGAATATAAGAGGTGACATATGGCATCCACAATTGATCAACTGGATCTTAGCGTTTACAATTTATACGCAATTCGCACTAAGATGCTGGAACAAATCGACCAGCAGCTCAGCTTTAAATCGGCTGCGAGTATTCCTCCGCAAACACAACTAGTGGATATTTATCCCAGGATGACTGAGCTAGACATCCTTTTGGGTATTGTTCCCCTTCACGCTCCTTGGGCTTATTTCTATCCTCCTCGTAAACTTCGAGATCTGCGCCGCTCCCCTTTTGCATTTTATCGGATTATTCCAACACTCGGTTCAGATCAAGAACAAGAGGAATCGGAATCAGCTTTGGCCGCTATTATCTGTGAAACACCCGAGGAAGAACAAGAAAAAGTAGCCATTAAAAATTGCTTTAAACAGATTAATAAGATAAACGATTGGCTAGGCTTCATAATTGGGCGAATTGGACAGTTCTTACAAGGATAATAAATGGGCAAGATTCACTGGGCGCAAGCCATAGGTTGGGGCGAAGATCAGCTTGATGATGTACGAATGGCAGGATATGCTTATTTAAGACAAGGAAAGTATGAGATTGCACTCACTTTTTTTGAAGCTTTGATGGTTTTAGACCCTGATAGTGCCTACGATGCTCAAACATTAGGTGGTTTGTATCTGCAGTTAAACAACCCCGTAAAGGCTTTGAAATGTTTTGATCGAGCTTTAAAAATTGAGGGCGATCATGCGCCAACACTTTTAAATGTAGCTAAAGCCTTATTTATGCTCGGGAAAAAGGAAGAAGGGCTCAAACTCGTTCATATTTTGGAAAATGAACCCAACGTGGTTATTTCAAATACTGCAAAAGCCTTAATTTTAGCTTACGGCTAAAATTTTCTTTAAACACGCACACACTTTTTGAACTTGTTCCGGTGTAAGATCAACAAAGAGAGGCAAGCTAAGAGCTTGATTATAATAGATTTCCATTTCAGGAAAATAATCTGAAATCTCTGCAATATTGTTTTTAAATACCGGATGTCTATAAATCGGAATATAGTGTACCTGAGAGCCAATGCCTTCCGCTTCCAGCAACTGCATTACTTGCGCACGTGTCGTGCGATAAGCTGCAAAATCAATTTGTACAACTAAAAGATGGTAGGCACTATAAGCATCGTGTTTTCGGGAAAATAAAGACAAATGGGGAATATTTTCTAAAAGTTCTCGATAAAGGGAAACTAAAGCTTGCCGTTTAGCGACAAATGCATCCAGTCGTTTCAGTTGACTGAATCCCAAGGCTGCTTGCAACTCAGTCATGTGATAATTTCCGGTTATCTCCTGAACTTCATAGTACCAAGGGCCTTGAGTTACAGTCATTTCCTCTGTTTTTTGGATCCCATTATTGCGAAAGCAGCATAAATCCTGATAAAGCTCCTCATCGTTAGTTAATACCATTCCTCCTTCGCCGGTAGTTAAATTTTTCGCAGGATGAAAGCTCAAAACTGTTAGGTTGCTCCATGCGCAAGAACCTACCTTTTGACCTGTGGGATAAGAAGCTCCTAAGGCATGCGCAGCATCTTCTATCACAAATGTATCCGGATTACAGATCATTTGGTCAACCGCTTCCATATCGACAGGAATTCCAGCAAAATGAACAGGGAGAACAACATTACGGCCTCTAGAAAGAGGCAGATTAATATTCGCTTCAAGTTGGTGAAGATCTATGTTTCCACTACAGCGAACAATATCTAAAAAAGTGGGAATTGTACCTTTTAAAAAGGCAGCCCCTGTACTCGCCACAAAAGAATTAGGAGTCGTTAGAAAACGATCATTTTGAGAGAGTTTGCCCACATGGCATGCCGCAACTAAGGCACTAGTACCGCTATTAAAAGAAACCGCAAATTTGGCCCCACAATATTCTGCAATAGCATTTTCGAAAGCTTTAACGTAAGGTCCGCGCGTGATAAAATGGCCTGTGAGAGCTTTAGTGACTTCTTCAATATCAGTAGAATCAATAGACTGACGGGCATAGGGAATAAAGCTATTATAATTTAACACAATCACTTTCCTTCTGGCAACTTGCATTGCATTTAACGGATTAACTAGTTCATTGAATTTACCCAAGGAAAATTCTTGGGTCTCAAGTTATATACTTGTTCAAGCTGAATCTGAGAAAGTTTGAACAAGGATATTATATTAGGATGGGGGCATCCCTTGTATCTGTCAAGAATTAAGTAAACTACTGAGCAGCGGTAAAAAAAGTTGACCATCCCCTAGTTTCCAGCTAAACAGGAGAACTAAGAGTGGGTAGACTGTAAATTCTGCACTTCTCTCTATCACTAGGATGAAATTATGTTTTCAAAACTCAGCTCTTCATTTAATCATTTTCAGGGTCGATTTTCCTATCGTCAACGTTTTATTCTTTTTGCCATTATATTTTTTCTGGTGGTTCCCTTACCTACTTATTGGCTGCTTGAAACTCAAAATTTCCTGTTGAAAAGAACGACGATCCGAACGACTGGCAATATTTTGCAAATTACATTAGGCACTCTTCTCAATGAAGTTTTAAAACATGAAATTGTTTCACTCACGCAAAATCGTTTGAGTACCCAACAAAGTAAGTTAATAGAAAATTTGGAAAATAACATTTTCCAACATATCAAAAGGCTGCAACAGCTTGATATTTCTCTTCCAACAGGCACTGAGTCTCCATTTACCACAGGATTCTCAATTTCTAAGGCTGAACCTCTTGAAATTAAACCCTTCATTTTAAAATGGAATGCACTTTTACATGCACCTAAGCCCATGTCATTGCAGGAAATCATCCAATCCCATCAAGAGGTTGCAGAAGAGTTGCATCGCCAGCTCAAAAAATTAGGGTATTCCTATGAATTATTTCTAAACTCAACCGTCATTCTGCAGGAATTGACAAACTTAACTTTAAATATTTTGCCAGAGGCTCAATTCATTATTTCTAAGCTTTTTTCAGTGAGCGAAAGTCTGCAAAAAGACACTTTAGAGACTGAAAAAACTGTTTCGGAACTTTTACTTCAGGTTGGTTTTTTTAAATCTAATCTTGCAGCTATGATTGAAGGGATGCAGGACTCGCTCGAAGCTTCTGGGAATGAAATCCCTTTTCCTTCTGAAAACGCTATCAACAGTTTATTGAACTACAATCAGGTTGTCGAAAGTTTGTTAGATTTTATGGACAATAGCAAAACAGGAAATCTTTCTGATCCCTTCACTTCCCTTAATTTTTCAAATTTGATTTTCGAAAGCCTGAATGCAAATGAACTGACAAGACTGCTATTTATTGATAATTCACAACAGATTTTGAATTTCTATAGAACTCAATTTTTAAGGCAAAAGTACTTTACACTCTTGCTCATAGGAACTTCAACGCTGATCATCCTTACTTTCGTTTTCCTCAGGATTTTAAGCAGTCACCTCTTAGCCCTACTTTCACATATTGAAGCTCTAGGTCGAGGTCATTTCTCCCCTAGCCCTTATTTCAATGATCGGGATGAGTTTGGGAGAATTGGTCGGGCGTTTGAGTTTATGGCCAATAAAATGAGAATCTTCATAGAAAATTTGGCAGCCCTTTCGCAACTTGTCCAGGAGTCTTCTTTACAGACCAGGGTTGCAATTAACCAGCAAGCTGAAGCTTTAATGCATCAAGAAGATAGTTCTCAAAGTATAGCGAACAATGCGAAGGAAATTGCCTTTAGCGCACGTTCAATTTCTGACAAAATGACAGGCTTTGCTTCAGCTTTTGAAATCGCTGATAAAGCCACGGCAGGGCTTTCGCATGTGCAGGAAGAAATGGCAAAATTGGCAGAAGTTTCAACAAACATTGTCGAGCAACTGCAAAATGTTGATCAACAGGTTAAGACTATTCGAGATTTAATGAATTTTATGGCCCAATTAGCTGAACAAACTCACTTACTCTCTTTAAATGCAGCTATCGAATCGATTCCAAACTCCAAGATTTTCCGAGAGATCACACAGAATATTGAACTTTTCGCAGCTAAATCCTCCGCATCAACCAATGAGATGCAAGAGATTGTTTCTGAGGTTTCTATCAATGCACGTTTAGCAGCTCAAAAAGTTGAGAATTACTTAAATGAAATTAAATCAAGCGGAATTCGCTTAACAAGTGTCAGTCAACAGTTGAGTGAAATTACTAATCAAGTGACAAATCAGACAAAACAATTTCGCATGTTCGCAACAGTCATGGAAGAACAAGCAAATGATGCCGAAAAAATTATGGTGTCTATTATTGACGTCAGTGTTTTATCTAAAGAAAATACTCATGCGATTCAAGATTTACAAAACACCATCGATACTTTAAACGAATCGGCAGTGAACTTAAAAGATTTAATGAAAAATTTTAAAATAAAAACAACCTAATGATTTCTTCTTTAAGGAACCTCTTAAGCATTTTTTTTGCCAAATTTAGTTATTCTGGAAAAATCAAATTTGTTATTTTTTCTGCGGCAATTTCAGCGATAATCCTGGCTGCTATGCTCAAAATTTCCCAAGATCAATTTATTAGAACGATTAAGCTGCAAATGCAGGGATTAAATCTCCACCAAGAATTAACGTATTTATACGAACAAAACATGCGCGCAAGCCTTCTTCTGCTCAAGAGAAAAAAGAAACTTGACTCATCATTATCCAAAGAAGTCGACCAAAGTATTGCACAAATCGGCCTTCTTCTTCGAAATGAAAATCATAACGAGTTACTTAAATTATTTGAGACTTACCTCACAATCTGGAAGCAGTTCAGTGAGCAAACGGATGATCAAGAGAATTTAAATCATGAATTATTAAAAACCATGCAACATCTAATTGCCAAAAACCAAAAAAATTCACACTTGCTTCTTAATTTTGATAGCGGAACACATCGCTTTATCGAAGCTGTTTTAGTGCATTTACTCGATACCCAGTATCTTCTCTTTAAAATTATAGAGGAAAGTGCCCTCAATTTTCCAAGCTCTAGCAACCCAATTAATCGAGCAAGTGTGCAAGTTTTTTTGGAAAAATTAAAAATAAATGCGAAAGATGTGACACAAGGCATTACCAAAGCCATTCAAGAAAATCCTTTTTTATTAAATTCAGTTGAAAGTTCGTCGTTATTTGTGCGATTGGAAAATTTTGATCAGTATGTGGAGCATTTTATTGAGATTGTTGACTTTCAGTTGCGCTCTTTGAATAAGAAAGATCTTACGGCAGAATTCCAAGCTGCCGAAGAAGTCCTTGCTGTTAGCAGTATTCTCAATCAAGAAGGCACGAACCAATTAAAAAAATTATTTAACGCTCAATACAACACATTTAAAACACGTGAAAGAATTGCAAGTCTTTCAGTTATCTTGGGCACCCTATTTGTGCTCTTATTTTATGTCACCAGAGTAATTCGTCAACCTCTTGCAGAATTAGAAAAAGCCGCTCATGAACTTGCTAAAGGAAATTTGGGAGCACGCGTAAAAATCACCTCAAATGATGAAGTGGCCCAAATGTCGCTTGCTTTCAATAAAATGGCAGATTTTTATACAAACCTGCTAAGTCAAGTCGATATGATTACTAATAATGTCTTTGATACCAGTTTGAAAATCTTAGATACGGCCAAACAACTGGGAACGACAGTCATCCTTGAAGAACGAACAATTTCTCAGGTAAAGAACAATGTCAAAAGGATCTCTAGAAATGTGCGAGAATTTGCTTATACTCTGCCTGAAGTCAATTATGCCGCCTCGGTGACTGCAAGTTTAGCTGAAGCAGGACTTGAAGGTTTAAGTGAAATGGAAAACCTCATGCAGCAAATCATGGAAGGGTCGAGTAAAATTGTAATGACCCTTTCTTCGCTGGAAGAAAAGGTGGTCAAAGTCCAACATGTGATTCGCACGATAGTTGAAATGGTGGATCAAGCCAATTTACTTTCGCTAAATGCTGCCCTCATTTCAAATCGAAGAGGGATTCAAGCTGCTGGGTTTTTAATTGTGGCTAATAAAATACGAGAGCTCGCCGATCAAACAGCGCATGCGACTTTATATATAGAACAAGGTGTGAATGATCTTTTTCCTACAGTCTCCACTATAGTTTCGCGCGTTAAAAATTTCGCTTTAGGAATCGAAGGCCAAGTCATCCATACCAATGGGATCAATGAACAGTTGAAAAGTCTTATCTCTCAAACACAGCATCAAATTGGGCGCTTCGAAGAGGCTAATCAAGGCATGCAAAGCCAAGCTAAAAGCGCTTTGCAAATTGAAACATCTGTGATCGAGCTTAGCCAAGACGCTGGTCAGATCACAGATTCCGCCCATCAACTTTATCGCGAAATTGAACGTCTCTGTCAATCAGCTCAAAATTTAAATAAAGCCGTTAAAACGTTCCACATCATCCCAAAATAACGACTCACAGAACCGCAAGCATTAAGCTGCAGGGACTGCCATATTTTCACTTAAGATAATATCAATTGGACTATCTTGAAACCGCATCCTTTTTGCATTGTGCCAGGTCAAAGCTTTATTAAAAAATTGACGCAATTTATTTTTAACTTTAGGATTCTTAACAAGCCTTTTTAAAGCGATTTCTTCTTTATCCGTGTAAGTCACATCTGCATTGTATATTTTTGCTTTAACGATCAATTCTTGAAAGAGCGGGTTATCTTTTAAAACTTGCTCATCAAAAGCATTTTTTCCGTTCTGTACAATTCCAATATTTAAATCGTAGAGGCAAATTTTTCTTTTGCGTTTATCTGCATTTTCTACAGAAGTATTTAAAGCATCTTTTTCAAGCTTCTGACGCCAAAAGTAAGCATCTGTCGACTGATCTCCCATTATCACAGTCAATTTCTTTTTGCCATTGGGTAGTTCATCTTCAATCACTAAAACTTCATACAAAGGCTTCTGCTCTTTACCTAAAGGCGCCACGGGAAGATGGCCTAAACCTTGCGGCTTTAAAGCAATAAAATTATTTGTCATAATCAAAGCAGTCTGAGGATTATTTTGGAAAAACTTATGGAAAGCTGAGATTTTGCGGTCTTTCGCCATTTTGACTACAGTGCTTCCTAAATACATACGGCAGGATTGATTAAATTTAGTTACTTTACCTATCAGTGCAAAAACACCATCTCCAACTATGGCTCCTAAAGAAACCGCTCCCAAAGCCGCAAAAATCGGAATTGAGACAAGCCCAATATATCCAACTGAAAGCCCTGTCATGAAAGCAAAAATTGGATTTCTCGTTCTCGTTAGAAAAGGTTTAAATATGAACTTGCCAAATGTCTCTGGAAGCCTAATCAAACGCCTTATGATTTGTTTTATTCTAAGCACTTGTGTTGAAGTGGGCTGTACCCACTGGTCTTCAAACAGATTGAGATCGCTCGGCCATGGAGTCGGCTTTAAATTCTGTAAATCTTTTAGATCAGTCGTATGAATTTCACGGTTTACTTCAGTCTTGGTTTCAACTTGTTGTTGAATTTCAGCTTCTACACCAATGCTTACTAAATGGCGTTTTTTCTTGGGGGATAAGAATTTTTCTTTTTCCTGAATTAAAGAATTATAATTTAGTAATTTTTTTCTAATAGCTTCTTTTTCAGATTTCTTGAGCTTAGTGAGTTTGGCAAGCTCGACGAGAAGCCCATCTCGATAGAGAATCAATTCTTCACGATCCGTTCTTTTCTGTGTGATGCCCCCATAAAGATTAAAGGCATCAAGTTCGATTTTTTCTAGAAGAATGGAAGAAAAGTCTTTGAAAAGGTTGATGGCTTGTTTTTCCGACTTAGCAAAAATAAGCTTTTTCATTAATACTGAGCGAATTTCATTGCGCATTTGTTGCTTGATAGACCTTTGAAGGTCATCAGCTTCTAGCTCGGCTTGGTTTTTAATACCTAAATTACGTAGATCATTAAAGGAAAATTGTGCGGGCTTAGTGTGAATAGCTTCTAAAACATCTTGTGAAGTTACAAAAGCAATACTCTGCTCTTGCAATAACTCACGCATACGACCTACTCCCTGTAAAATATCATCTTTTGTGTTATGCTTTGCAAAAGTCGCCAATCCTTTAGCTTGCGAAAACTGCTTAACATCCAATCCAAATGCATGTTTATGATCATAAAGAGTAAAACGCTGGTGGGGAGGAAGCTGACTTTGCTCAAAAGGTATTAATTCTTTTTGACCTATTTCGAGAGATTTCAAACTTTCCCCATGGAAAAAAACAACACCCTTGATTTCAGGGTCTATTTTGTTGAGGTGCTCTAAGAGTTTTTGGGCCATTTCTAAATTATTTAACCCTTTAAAAAGCGCCCCAATATCAATTAGAACCCTAAATTCACTTTTCGCAGGAAAAATTTCTTTAAGGATTTTTTCATAGAACTCCATTGAAGAGTTTGCTTGTAAAACGTGCATGCTTTTAGGGTCTGCACATTTTTTAGCTAACGCCTCGAGGACCTGCTCATCGCTACCTAGATCAGACTGATACTTGGTCGAGAACCCATACATTGCTGGATTTCCTGGCGTGGCAGACATAACCACCACACTTCCAACTTGAGATTTGGCATTTTGCGTATCACTTTTAAATTTCAGTGCATATTTTTTAATCGAAGGAGCTACAAAAGTGCGGACGTAATAAAAAATAATTTCATCACTCGCATTAATCTCTTTAGACCAGGTGGCAAGATGTTTTTTTTCAATGCTAAATAATTCCCCAAGACCTAGTGGAAAGTGTTTAGCATAAAATTGATAAGCTTTGGTTTCTTTGATATCAATCAGCCGGCGTTTAGACTCTGACAAAGCAAAAGCTTGCAAGTGAGCAAGCATTTCCCACATTTGATCTTCTTTTAGACGGTTGTGTAAATACGTTAGATAGGTTTTCGAAAGAGTTTCATGGATATTGTCATAATCGGCATTTTCAACTGGCGAATCACTCGCTTCATAGGGTTTAGCGTGTTTTTTTTGAGGATCAACTTTAGAAAGTCCAAAATGCACATTGACAATTCGTTTGTATAGAATGTCTGGCAGCAGCACCGTTAATTTTCCCTTCAACAATCCAATCTGTTGTTTTTTAGGATGGTCAATCACCCATCGGGGTATTTGCGTTGTTTTACCCATGACGTAATCGAGAAACTCTTTCTGATTAGCTGCATTAATTCCCAGAAATTCTGACATGTGTTGGGCAAGCGCAGGACAAATTTGTTTCTTGATGGTCTCTTTTGAAATCAAATGCTGCTGGTTAGCTTTGATATTAACCCATTTAGAAATTTCAACATCTTGAGACAGATAACGAAACATTTCTTCTAGAAAAAAGACATTCTCAAGGGGTTCAGTTGAGGCTTCTCCGACTGTAAAATTGACTTCTTTTTTGGATCCCAAAGTGATATGCCCTTCATCAAATTGAGCTTCAGACAACAAAAACTCTTTTAAAATTTCTTTGAACTGATGAATTTTACCTTTAAATGCCTTTTTGCCATTAAGACTGGCATTAAAAAGAACTTCGAGAAATTTTAATTCCGTGGACTGCAAGCTTTCTGGGCGGGCGTTTAATTGACGACCTTCTAATCGCCCTCTTTTGAGTTCGCGCTGCACAAAAGCTAGATGGTGATTGTCTATAGAGTTTTCCCTGTCAAAATCATAAGAATCTGAACGTTGATTAAAAGTAGCTTCAGATTGTTTCTTTATATCATACTTATTGACCGGATAGAGAGCGCTCGGCCAGAAGTTATAAACATGACCTGTGGTAACACGCCTAATCCATTCAAATAAGTCTGCAAGGACTTTCGATTTGCCCGATCCAGTTCCCAACTGCAAAATTAACTGGGTCGGATTTGGATGGTTCAAAACTATGTCTAAAATATCGACCTGTTTTTTTCTTAAAAGCAATTTATTGCGATGTTCAAATAATAGAAATGCACGTAGATAACGTTTTTGCTGAGCATTAGTCTCTGAATAGTGCCTGATTGCAGTCAGTTCCTCCCCCATTCGTTGTATCAATGTCGCTTTTTCATCAGTTCCATCTTGCAATTTTTGAAAAGACTGAAGATTGCCCATGAATCTAATTGCTTGTTGGCTTCTCGTGGAAGTTACTAAATATTGAGTCATTAAGGATTCAAAATGGGCGATTTCTGCATCAGTTAGACATGTCACTTGACGATAGCGTTCCATTTTTGCTTCTTCGAAAAGGTCAATTGCCTGACTCAAGCTTAAAGCAGGAATCTTCTTAGCCGTTTGCTTTAAAACATCGAGGGTAAAATTCGCTTCAGAAGGTTTGTTAATTAGAGCCAACAATTCAGCTTCTTTAGCAGAGAGTTTAGTTAAAGCCGTTTTTATCCCGGTGGCTAATGTTTCTTTTAACTCTGCTAAGTTTAAAGTCGGGTTTAAGTGATAAAAACATTTTGTCTTTGGCCTTGTTTCATAAAAGTGCTCCAAGTCTTCTTTTATTTTAGCATAGTAAGCTTTTGATAAAGGATCTGAGGCCTGTTCATTGTCAATTTTAGCAGCTTCCTCAATGGGTTTATGCTCTACGTTAAAATTGTTTTTAAAAATCTCTTCAAAGAATAGATTATCAGCGAGGTCCAGCTGAGCCAAATTAACCGCAAAAGGGATTTTTTCAGCTGCATTTTTTTTAAGCTCTTTAGGCATCGAAAACATAAATTCCTTCACAGGATAAGCATTGAAAGCGAACTTTAATCCTGAAAGAATTTTCTTTGGAAGAAGTCTGAGCGTTTTGAAAATGAATCGAACCTCATCGAAAAAAGAATTATGAAGATGAACTAGTAGGCGCTCTTGATAAAACTTTTCCTTCGCTTTAAAGTCGCCATAGTCGCTTAGCTGGCAAATTTCTTGGCGTGAAGGGAAATTCTGAGGTTTGGCTAACGTTCTATTTAAAACTTCGAAAAGAAATACTATTTGACTATTTTTCTGATGGCATTCCTCTTGATAGAAATGCGTTCCTTTCAGCATTTCTAATAATAATTTCAAATGTTTATTTTGCTCAGGGGTTCCAGAACGGGCCCAATGATAATATTCAGGAAAGCAATTCAAAAAATCAGCTCTGGACATGCTCATCAATAATTGATTGTGACTGACTGGTTTTGATTCACCCTTGAATAAATTAAAAAAACTGGAGGAATGGAAACTATTAATGCTGAATTTAACAGGTAGTTCCACATTTAAAGTAGGAATGGCAACCGTTTGATTTTTTTTATGCGGATTCGTGAGCCTTTGAATACGTTGAGTGATTTGAGGGTACTGATCGAAACCATTAGAAACCAGAAGACGTAAGAAGGATTTTTCTTCTTCAACTGTAAGCTTATCTCGAGTCGTGTTATTTAAATTTTGAAGATATTCCAAATATTTTTCGCAGGCTTTTTGATATTCTTGATTTGGTGGCAATCTTCTTTCGGTTTCGGATCTCAAAGAGAGATGATATTTAGAGTCATACTTTAATTTATTTTCTTCAAGCAGCAGCAATACTTTTAGGCCTGTCACATTAGCTGAAGGATGGCTGTCGACCAAGAAATGTTTTAGCATTTCTCCTATTACCCCAATGTCAGTCTTAGAAAAAAGGCCTAGGTTATGTGATTTTTTAAGGTAATAAAGGGCTTTATTATAACATTTTTTTTCTAAATAAATAGACGTTAAATAGAGTGAATCGCTAACGGAAGAAGCTTTCAACCGCATGACCCCTTCCATTTCCTCCACATCATAAAGAAGAGCCTTATTCTCAGTTTGATTAAGAGAAAATTGTAGCTTTACGTCAAAAGGCCTTTTAAAATTACTGTATCCTGCAGTAATGCTAGCGGCCTTAGGGATTAATACTTTCTTTTGACCTAAAGTATTTTCCAACGCCAAGTAAGATGGCCATTCATCGCCAAAATCAAGTTTTTGCTTTTGAGTAAGATAATAGCCTGGAACTTCGCGGCACCAAGCTTTCAATTCACCATCCTTATCCTGCACAACATCAAAATGTAATCCAAAACGCTTTAATTCAATTTCTTTAATCACAGCTAAATCTGTGGGATCAGCCCAACAAAAGATATGTCTTAAATCTTCAAATTCTTTTAAAGAAGATAAGCATTTTGCCTGCAAGGGATTTACTAAAACGCGTTTTTTCTTCGGGTCATCCGTCACGCAATCTAATGTATAGATCCCTGGAGCAGATTGGGCAAGGTGAATGATGGTGTCTTTAGTTTTTTTGCCATTTTCCTGCTTTTCATTTCTAAGCAGATAATGCGGATTAGCAGGCTCCAGATTTATCCAGATCGAAGTTGTTGGAGAGATGATATGATTTTTAATCTCTACTCTAAGGGATTCTGGAAAAGAATCTCGAGGAACAAAGCGATAATTCACTCCATCGATAACTCTTTCAGCAATAAACGTTTTCTGAAAAGGATTTGATTCAAGTTCAGTGATTCCATGGCGATCTTTGATGACATATCTGCCATCCTCCTTGACCTTGACTTCAGAAATCCCCTCAAAAATTAACTCAAAGTGTTTATTGTGCTCAAAAAGCCATTCAGGAAGATTCGCAAAAACTTTTCCATTTTCTGAAACTTTATTGGTAAAAAGATCGATTTCAAATTGTCCTGAAACGAATTTTGGATAATCCCCTTTCCAATTAAATAAATAATTGCTTTGTGTGAGTTTATTTAATATTTCATTCAAAATCCCATCTCGAATGGCCGGATCCTTTTTCATCAAATCTTGAACTTTTGGTAGCAAAACAGAATAGAATTGCCTTTGCACTTCAGCATCCCATTCACTTTGAGCTTTCTTAAAATGGGTTTTGCCTTCCAGAATTGGTTCACTTGAAGCATCTTTTTTAGTTTGCTGCACAAGGGAGATGGGGGCATAAATTTTGGCAAGAAAGTAATCTAAACCAATCGTTTTAATTTCTTCATTACCTAGAGAGTCCAAGTTTGCCCCAATATGAAACTCTTTTAATTGCTGATACACCGCATTGCGCTCAGGAAGAGTAATACACTTGGGAATAATGGCATCAATAGCTGTTTGCCTATAGTCAATTAAAATATTTTTTAGATCGTTTTCTAAACCCTTAAACTCTTCAGGATTCTGTTCTTGGGCGTAGAGCACATAACGCTTACAGAAGTGCCCGAGTTTGCAAAAATACAGTAAAGGGTCTCTTTTGCCGCATGTTTGAAAAAAAGCTAATCGGTTATTAATGAAACTCACTAGTTTAATTGCCATTTTGGGCTCGCTCATCAGTTGATTTAAAAGCCTTCCTGGGCGAATTAAATGCTGGGCAAACACATACTGCTCAACTGGGTCTTCGAAAAGGGATTCTGAACGTTCTTGGTAGTAGGCCATTGCTCGAGAAACTTCATCAACTTTCTCTAAACCTGTGACCCCGCAATCGCGAATTTCTTCTTCGAGAACCTCTCCCATCAATTGATTTTGATTACTTTCTAAGAAATGATTTAAGTAAGCTTTTGTTTCGCCTTTAGGAGGTTTCAAATATAAAAAATTACCCTTGTTCGACGTCAGCAGCATACTCGCTGGCACATCTCCATCTTTTAAAGAAACAACAACAACCTCAGTTTTATTCGTATTGTTGATACTTTTGCTCAAATGGTAGGTCCATTCAGTTGGATTTAGCGATAAAGGGCCCTGTAACATTGCAGTGGCAAAAAAAGAGAGTTGGCGGAGATAAAGAACACTATCGGGTAAAAGACCACTCCCATTGATTTTTTCGCACATAATTGTGGCCATCTGAGTTTCTATAGTCTCGTTTGATAAACCGCGTTTTTCAAATTCATCCGAAGCCTGAGCTAGAAATTTCTCATAAAAGCGATAATTTGGATTTTTCTGACGTCTATCTGGAGTTATAAAATGGTAGTTTTTGGCGTTTTTAAGAGAGAAAATGGTTTTTTCTTGGCTGGATTTCAGTTCTTTTGCCGAAATAAATTTAGATAATTTATCTTCAGGTATCACTGAAAACAAAACTTGTTGAAGTTTTTTTTGATCAATAGGGGAAGCCAAGGTTGTTCTAGATGACTGCGAAAAAGCAATTAAACCAGTATAGTCCAAATGACAGTCATCCAATTTATTTTCCTTTTGCTTTCGGCTCAGATATTCACCGAGCACCATCGCAATATGGCTTCCAATGATGGCTTTAGGTGAAGGCTGTTTGGATTGGTCTTGAGAATAATAAAAACGTGAAATCTTAAAAATTTGCTCAATACACTGTGTCAAGTGCTCTTCAGGAACTTCTTCCCAAAATTTTCTTCCCTCGATTGAATCTGGTAAAGGAAGTGCATACAGAAAACTGCTTACTGACTGGCCAATCTGGCAGGGGTTAAGATCAGTCTCTTTAGAAAATACTTCAAGCTGCTGGACCCAGCTATACAACGTTTGAGAGATCAGCTTTGAAGTGATTTCTTCTTTTTTTGGAAGCGGATAGTGAGGGATCGAATGAATCACTTTTGTTTTATTGGAAGTCGCAGATTTCCCTTTGGCAGATAATGGAGGAACCTCTAGGTAAAGTAATTTTTTTGAAATAGGTCCTGGTAAAAGCTTATAAGAAATATCGCGATCGTCAAGCTGCTGCGCTTGGTATGCTTTTTTTTTGTCACTCAAGCGTTGTTTTATATCTAATTCAGTGAAAGCATAGGCTTTAGCTTCATCATCTGTTATGAGCTTGTCTTTATGCAGTCTTAGTACGGAACTTGCTAGCTTACTATTATCAGCAGCTATTAACTTATGCACTGTACGAGACCAAGGAGTAGCTGGATCAAAAAAATGTGTACAGGCATCAGCTAAAGACTGTTTGCGATAAGCTAATTTAAAAATTCGATAATTCTGTAAAGCGATTTTCTTTTGGGACATCGTTTTCGCATTTTCCAGCATGTAAGCGCGTTTAAATCCAAAAAGTGCCTCCATCGAACAAGAACCTGAATTTTGGGGTTTTCGCATGAATTTGGGATCTTTATTCATATAAGACGCGTCTTTACACTGCCTTTTTAAAGACATTAAAACGCCTTGATAAAGATTTTTAGCTTCGAAACTCAGCGATTTTTTCCAGATAGGTAACGAATCTAATTCAATTAAGGATTGAAAAAATTCGACAGAACATAAGTTTTCAGACTTAATGTCCTCTAAACGAAAAAAAGTGTCTGCGCGTAAAACACCATCGAAAATCTCCTTATGGTATTCAAGGCCGCTTCCTGTATTAGAAACTTTAAATGAATAGGTGTCTTTACTTGTTTTTTCAATTAAATAATAAATTGTATGCCCACCCATTGAGCCATTTGTCCATCCACCTGGGAGGAGGACTTTTTCTCCTATTTTCAGTTGTGAAACTCTGTCTACCATTTTTTTGGCCACATTCTGAATGGAATCCAAAATTTGATTCTCGGATTTTGAATTAGTTACCGAGGCAACATCCTTTGCCCAGACTAAAGCTTCGTTTAGCAAAAGCATGACGTCTGGAGAGCTTTGTTTAGCTTCTGATCTGTTCCAAACATCCAAAAACCGATTTAAAGCGGCTTTCAGAGAACAGCCTTCAAGGGAAGTTTTTTTAATAAAAGGATCGCAGGATTCTTGCGCAAAAACTTTAGTATTGAAAGTATTTGAGAGGGGTTTCTTTAGTTCTTCACTCAGCCAGGAATGTTTAGTAATCTCACTTTCAAGATTGGTTTTATTTGGCGTTGTAGGCGGTTGAGCATCAGCTTTTTTTGAAGGAAAAAATGAACAAAATTGCATTGTTTCAGCTTTAGCTGCAGGCGTTGGGAGTACCATAAAATCCTCATTAAAATTAGACTAAATTAGGGATTTAAATTATGATGAAAATGTAAAGATTAAATAAAGATTGGCTCGACATCTATGCGAAATCCCCCTCCAAAAATCTCTATCGAAGATCGCAAACGTCTCATCTTGATTTCTTTATTTATTTTCTCGCTGTTTGCGCTGCTCATCTCACAATTTTTTAATATCCAAATTACTCAAGGTGAGAAATGGACGCACGAAGCACGAAAACAACATTTTTTTACCGTCGACGAGCCTTTTGTCCGCGGCAGTTTTATTTCGAATACATTTATTAAACGAGGACATGCTGAGCCTCCGCAAAAATTTGTGGTTGATATTCAAAAATACCATCTGTACATCGACCCTCTGTCCATTCCTGAAAAACAACGCGATTCCATTGCTCTTTATTTATCTGAAACTTTGAAATTGGCTGAAAAAGAAAGCACACAATTACGAAATCAGTTCGATATCAAAAGCCGCAGCCGCAAATTAGCCATGTGGCTTGATCCCGATCTTCAAGATACTATGTTCAAATGGTGGTTAGCTTATGCCAAAGAACATAAAATACCGCGCAATGCCTTATTTTTTATCTCGGATTATCAACGCGCCTATCCATTTGGCAAATTGCTTGGACAAGTCCTTCACACAATTCAAGCTCAAAAAGATGAAAACACCAAACAAGCACTACCTACAGGCGGTCTAGAGCTCCATTTTAATTCATATCTGCAAGGTAAGCAAGGAAAAAGACTTTTGATGCGCTCCCCTCGACACGCTTTTGAAACCGGTGAAGTCATTACGCCTCCTGAAAACGGAGCAGATGTTTATCTAACGATTAATCATTGCCTGCAAGCTATTGCAGAAGATGAAATCGCCAAAGGGGTTAAAAAATGCAAAGGGAAAGCCGGCTGGGCTGTCATGATGGACCCACGTACAGGCGAAGTTTTAGCTTTAGCGCAATACCCCTTTTTCTACCCACCAGAATATCAGAAACACTTTAATGATCCGCATTTAATTGAACATACTAAAGTTAAAGCTGTGACTGATGCCCATGAGCCAGGCTCTATCATTAAACCCTTTACAGTTGCGGCTGCTCTTAAAGCAAATGAACATATGCATGAACTGCATTTAGAGCCATTATTTGATCCTGCTGAGATGCTCCCTACAGCTAGTGGTCGCTTTCCCGGCCGCAAAGACTTAAAGGATTTAAGTCATCACTCTTACATGAATATGGATATGGCCATGCGCAGGTCCGCTAATATTTACATGGCAAGAATTGTAGAGAGAATCATTAACCGTCTAGGAAATGCTTGGTACCGCGATGTTTTATCTGAAACGTTCGGTTTTGGTCAAAAAACCTCTATTGAACTTCCTGCTGAAAGCTCAGGCTTACTGCCAAGAATTGGTAAAATGCATCCTAATGGAGCTCTGGAATGGTCTACTCCCACCCCCTTTTCCCTGGCTATCGGCCATAACATCCAATTAAATAGCCTCCAAATAGTCCGAGCATGGTCTATCCTGGCGAATGGGGGTTATTTGGTCACTCCCACACTAGTGCGTAAAATTATTAAAACCAATCCGGATGGCACTGAAGCAATCCTTTTAGATAATACGCAAGAAGCCAGAATTAAAAATTTTCCACGTATTCTGTCAGAACCTATTGTCAAAGAAGTTGTGACCGCGTTGAAATATGTCACTAAGCCTGGTGGATCTGGCCAAAGAGGAGATATCTGGGGTTACACGGAAGTAGGTAAATCAGGAACAGCGGAAAAAGTAATTAACGGGGTCTACTCAAAAACAGAGAATGTCGCGACTTTTGTAGGCTTTACGCCCGTTATTAATCCGGCCTTTGTGCTTTTAGTCACTATTGAGGAACCTGAATCCTGCTATATTCCAGGAATAGGTAGAAATACCCGGGGGGGTATTGCCACAGCTCCTGTGTTTAGAGAAATCGCCATCAAATCTTTAGAATATTTAGGCATCAAGCCCGATGACCCTTACGGTTATCCTGTAGGTGATCCAAGGTATGATAGCCAAAAAGCAGATTGGATTCAAGAAACACGGAAGTTGCAAGAAATGTATGAAAAGTGGAATAACAAAGCCTAATCAAAACGGTAACTGATGCACATTTTCTTATGAAATTAAAAAAAATCCTAAAAGACATTCCCATTTTGCAAGTCAAAGGGTCCAAAGACATTGAAATTACAGGCATCTGTGCCAATTCCAAATTGATTGCCCCTGGCAACCTTTTTATAGCTCGAAGGGGCTTAAAATATGATGGGGCATGCTATATTCTGGAAGCGATCAACCATGGTGCTGTGGCTATTCTTACGGATATTTATGATCCATCGCTCAAAGATGTTACCCAAATAATTTGCGAGAATATCAATGCCATCGAAGGACATTTCTCAGCCAACTTTTATCGCATGCCTTCCCAAGAGCTTTTTACAGTCGGCATTACCGGAACAAATGGCAAGACAACCACTTCGTTTTTGCTAAAATATTTGCTAGATCACCTTTTAGGACCCTGCGGGTTAATTGGAACGATTGAATATATCATTGGACGCTATCGTTATAAAGCGACGCATACGACTCCAGATGTACACTCTAATCACAAAATGTTGCGTGAAATGATTCATCAAGGCTGCCATTCAGCCATTATGGAAGTCACGTCGCATGCACTGGATCAAAAAAGAATCGAATACATTGACTTTGATATTGCTCTTTACACCAACTTGACTCAAGATCATTTAGACTATCATCAGAACATGGAAGAGTACGCAGAAGCAAAACGCAAACTTTTCTTAAGTTTAGAACCAGGTTCTGCAAATAAAAAACATGCTAAATTTATTGTAGCTAATCAAGATTGCCACTGGAAGGATGTGATTCTGCGCGATCTTAAAACCCCGATTTTTACCTACAGCTTGCTGCAAGAGGCGGATTTGCGCATTGTTCCCCTTGAATTTACCTTAGAAGGAACGTCGGTAAACATTATTTATCAAAATCAGACAACACCAGCTTTTTTCCCCTTAGTCGGGAAGTTCAATCTCTACAACTGCATGGCAGCTCTCGCAGTAGGTTTAGTCCGTCAAGTTCCTTTACATACCCTCATAGAACTTGCACGATTTTTTCCACATCCTCCCGGCAGGTTGCAGCCAGTGCCTAACGATTTGGGCTTAAAAATCTTCGTAGATTTTGCCCACACGGATGACGCACTTTACAACGTACTGGAATGCTTGTCTCAACTGAAAAAAGGTAAAATCTTCACTATATTTGGTTGTGGAGGAGATAGAGATCGTACAAAAAGACCTAAAATGGCTAAAGCTTGTGCAGCTTTTTCTGATATCAATATCGTTACTTCTGACAACCCCCGCTCTGAAGACCCCTTAAATATTATCAACGAAACTATTCAAGGGTTTGCCGCGCACGATCAATACCATATCGAACCTAACCGCTATCAAGCCATTGCCTATGCCATAGACAATGCTAAACCTGAAGATATCATTCTTATTGCTGGAAAAGGACATGAAACCACTCAAGCATTTGCCCATCAAACCGTAGAATTTGACGACTGCTACGTCGCCAATGAAATTTGCCAAAATAAATGTCTCAATCCAGCTGGGAAATAATGAAGGTTTTTTCTTTTCCAAATATTAAACTGCTTTCCACTCTGTTTGCAGGCTTACTCATACTCACCTGCATGTGTCCGCTGTCAGCACAAGTAGCAAAAAAACCTGTGGTGCAGTCTCTTAGCATTCCAAGGATGGCAAGCAAAACACTTTATAGAAAAGCGCCCCTCAAACCTCTGATCGTCATCGATGCAGGGCATGGAGGAGAAGATACTGGCGCAGAAGACAGTAGCTATACCGAGAAGCATTTGAATCTCGCCACAGCCCGCCTAGTGCGCGCCTACCTCAAACAATTGGGCTATCGCACCTCAATGACTCGGAATGCAGATTTCTTTGTGCCATTAGATCAACGAGCAGCTTTTGCCAACTCTCAACGCCCTGCCCTGTTTATCAGCCTCCATTATAACTCGGCACCAAGTAAAAAAGCAGAAGGGATTGAAATCTACTATTACCACTCAGACTTCAATACCCAAAGAGTCGCCGAATCTAAAAAATTAGCCAATAGCGTGCTGAATAAAATTCTCCTAAACACCTCCGCAAAGTCCAGAGGTGTTCGAGATGGAAATTTTGCAGTTATTAGAGAGACTAATATGCCTGCTATATTGGTAGAAGGTGGGTTTTTAACAAATGAAAAAGAAGTTAAAAAAATTAAAAACCCAACCTATTTAAAACAACTTGCCTGGGGTGTTGTCCAAGGCATTGATGAGTATCTCAAACAGATTCAATACTAGTTTCGTTGTTTAAGTAGAGTAAATCGAAGTGCATACCCAATCTTAAAAGCCGAATAATCTGTTTAGGTTGATCCACATTAGCTGCAATTCCTTCATTGCTTTCAGGATTATAGATTTGGATATTACCGTTAGGGGTGTAGATTTCGATCAAAAGATTTTTGATAAATCCATTCCAATCCCTTTCTTGATCTGATCCTATAAACTGAAATTGCAAATCATCCCATAGATGTTGGCCCAATTCGGGATGCTCAAGTTTTAAAAATGTTGACGAAACACGGGCGGTTAAGTACAACTTTGAATCTTTAACTTCAGCTTGCTTAAACTCCTGCACAAGTCTTTGTTGATCTACCGCTTCTAATAAGCCCAATTTATATCCCGCAAAAACAGTTCTGGCGAAATTATCTTTTCGGCCTGGATCTCGCTGTCTCATAGGAAGGACAGAAAATTCTAAAGTTGTGTAATTATTCTTTTGAAATGTAAACTGAGAATGTGGAATATCTAAGTTATTAAATGATTGGAAAGAAGTTAAGAACTTACTCATTATTTCATACTTGACATCCCCGCCTTGAAATGACTGGCTAAACTGTGTGGATTCTCTATGATCGGGTTCTACCCTTTGCTTTTTCAAAGAAGTCTGTTCTTTTTCTTTGGGATTATCCCCTATTTCTAAAACCGGGATTTCATCTATCGGGAGCACTCTCTTCACACCACGGGTAGCCTTCCCCTGTTCTGAAGTTTTTTCAAAACGCATTTCAACACCCGCTTCAGAAGGAGATGATTCTTCCAAACCTAATTTTCCTTGTTTGGGAGCACGATGCTTTTTGGAATCATCAATTTTTTCTTTGCCCTTTTCACGTGCTAAATAGGTTTTTTCTTGAGTTTTTTCAAAATGCATTTCAGCACCCGCTTCAGAAGAAGCTGATTCTACCAAACCTAATTTTGCTCGTTTGTGAGAAGGATGCTTTTTGGAATCATCAATTTTTTCTTTACCTTTTTCATGCGCTAAATAGGTTTTTTCTTGAGTTTTTTCAAAATGCATTTCAGCACTCGCTTCAGCAGAAGATGATTCTTCCAAACCTAATTTTGCTCGTTTGTGAGAAGGATACTTTTCAGATTCATCAATTTTTTCTTTGCCTTTTTCATGCGCTAAACAGGTTTGTTTTCGTTTCAGCTCTCCCCTTTTAGCATCACCTGTTGGACGGGCTCCAAAGGTTTTATCTTCAGATGCAAATTCTAACATCCAGTTCTGCAAATTTTTCATGCTTATCGCTAATTTTTCACTGTAATTGCTGACAGAAATTTCAAAGTGCATGAGACGATTCATATTTTCGAAAAGTTTATAAAGATTTGATTGATCAGGAAGGAGTCGATCAAAATAGTAAATTTCTGAACTATTTTTCTTTTCAGTATGCCAATCTAAGATTTTTTCGAGAGGAATGCCAAAGCGAAACGTGTGAACATAGACCACTTGTTTATCGGAATCGACACGAGAGATACGATTTTCACTTTGTTCCTTTTCTTTAGGATTGAAATCCCAGAAAGTGAAATACACATGAAAACCATTAACTTTTAAATCCACTCCCGCAGAACCGGCTTTCGAATTGGAAAGAAAAAAGAGTGGTTTTCCATCTAATGGTTTTTCAAAATTTTGCGCCATAGTTCTTCTGCGAAGATTACTTGTTTCCCCCGTTAAATAAGGAACTTTGACTCCATAGATCTTGGATAAGCAAACCTGTAAAATTTTGCCATTCATTGTTTCATTGACATAGATTAAAACACCTGTCTTAGATTGAGATAGAAATTCAGGATTTGTTAAAAAATAGGTCAGCATAGGAGAAGGTTTGGCCCATTCGATAATTTCCTCAACTGACATCTTGCTCAATTGATCGATTATACTTCCCCTTTCAGTATTGTTCTGAGTTTCAAGAATGTTTGGATAAAACAGCGTTTTATAAATGCTTTTATGATAAGCTAAAAATTTACCGGTATCAGAATCGGTAGTATATTTTTGATCGATTTCAGTTAAGCGTGTTTTTTGCCGCTCACTCGGAATTAATGAATGCGTCACATGCTCTGTAATAGGAATACGAAAATTCCATTGCTCTCGAATAGCAGGATCTGTTTTCTTCGCCCTGACTGAGACTTCACTCAATGTCTCTTTAAAAACCTCCATCTGCCAAAATAAATTCTTTACTTCCTTGTAGAGCTTAATCAAAACTGTTTCTTCAAGTTTTTTTTTGCTCATACTCAACTTAGAAAGATATTTAGCTAAATCATTCAATCTCTTTGGAATAATTAACGCCAAATCAGCGATTGGGATTACTTCCTGCTTGAGTTGGGCTAAATCAAATTGAGGAGTGATCAGCTTAAGATAAGCTAAAAGGTTACTGATTCGATGTTCAAAAAGCGTGGCTGAAGCAAACACCATAAAGGCTGGATGTTGTTTCTGTTGCAGGTTTGAAGCAATAAGTTCTAGATTTCGAAAAGCAACTGTGTCAGGATTATCAATCACATGGGCTTCATCCACTAAAAAGCACTGGGGCGAAGAGCTAATCACTCGTTCATGATGCTTAGCCAGCAGCTCTAAAGTGGCCACCACAATTTTTTTCTGACCAGTAATCTCTACATCCATTTTCTCCCAGGACATCGCTCCAATGATATCTTTAAAAATATCAAAATTCCATAACCCTTGCGGTAAATTCCCTTGATGCGATTTTAATAAGTCTTCATAGCAAAATGTTGAGATCCTCGCTTGTTTCTCAGCACATGCTTCAAATTCTTTAAAAGCTTCATCCCATTCTTGCAAAAATCCTTCGATTAACTTTCTTTGGTTTTGCCTTTGTTCTAAAATTTCTTCATTACCACGCTTTGTGGGAATATTTTTCTTTGCATTTTCTAGTGAAATTTTAAAAGCAGAGAATATGACATAGTAACGTTGAATTTTCTCTAGAGTTAAATTTTTATCCACGTACTCTCTCATGAACTGAATAAAATATTTATTTAACTCTTCCAGAATCATTTTTCCCATGAAAACTCGGAAAGAGTCTTCGGATTGTAAAATGGTCGACTTGGTCCCTGTATAGAAAACAGGAGCGGATTCATTCTTGAATAATTGCGCACAAAATTCAATCATTGTAGGTGTCTTACCAAGGCCTGTATCTAAGCCCAGCAATCCGCCATGCAAGCCCATTGCCTTAAGCTTGACCAGCAAACGCACCGCATCTTGTTGATAGGGTTTTAGTCCTGAAAAGCAAAAAGAAATTTCAGAAGCATGCTTAACAGAGGATTGACTCAAAAAAACAGAAAGATCGGTGGGTAAGTGTGTAACTTTTTTACTCTTCTGGAAAATACGCTGTCTATTCATTTTCCGCCACAGTCCATCTAAAACTTTCAATCCATCCAGCCGGAGATAGTCGTCCAAAGGATTTTGCGCTTCTGCGAAAGTTCTTTGAGATTTTAAACTCGGCAAAGACCATACCAGCGAAGTATTAGGAGATTTTGTTTCTTTTTGAGTGGAGATAGATTCACTTTTCTGTGCTTGGCCCTTATCATTGATTATGAGGGGTTTTTCAGCTTCAATTTTTTGATGGTTAATTACTTTTCCTTGAGAAATAAGTAGAAATTCTTTTTTCGTATCCTCAGAAGAATAGTAAGGACCAGTTTTCTCTAAATATTTATAAAATTCTTGGAATTGTTTTTTTGTTAAATCGAATTTTCCATCTTCAGATCTTTGTAAAGGATCCGAAAAAATTGACCTTAAAAAACCTTCGGCAGTTTGTAGCTGGTCCTGTCTGAAACCTTTGAGAGAAAATGTGTTAGAAAAGTCAAAAACTGCCGGCACTACAGTCAACGAATCATTGGAATTTTTGATGGAAATTAAAACTAAAATTTCTTTGCTACCCCCTTTCTCCTGTTCTCCTTTTCGACATAACGCAATATGTTCTTTCTTCCATTCGATAGTCTTGGCGAGTTGATGGATGAAAGCCTTAATTATGATATCGTTTGTCGGCGCATTTTCTGCTGAACTTGCTTGCGATGCCTTAAGAATGATCGCATTGAATTCATTTCTAATAGGATCTAGAGAAGCTTCACTTGCTACAAATAACCTCACAGATTGACTCGGGAGTTCATTTGCAAAAAAATCGAATAATGCCTCTTTGGCTTTTTCTTCGGAAAGCTTCCTATAGGTTTGATAGTTTTCCAAAATTACATCTAAACTTCTTTCAATTTGAACTTTCAATAGGGGGGTTGGCGTTTTAAAATTCCCCTTTAAAGCTAATTGTAAGGTGTAAGAAAAACTTTCAAATTTGAAGAGCCGTAGCACCACTTCTGCAGTCTGTTGATAAAATTGGTCCCAAGACTCGTCAAATTTAGATTCTCTAGGGATGAAGATTACAGGAGGTGGGACCACATGTGTTGTGTTGTGAGGCGCCTCCACTTTTGCTGTCGAATGAATTTTAGAGGTAGTATAAACCATTTTCTGTAAAGGCGGAATCGTAGCAAGCGTTGTTGGTGCTATTGATCGAGGTATCGATGGTATCCTAGAAACCATTGCAGGTTGAATCGCAGGGGGTTCAGGAGGTCTCGTAGCAGGCATGGCAGGTGCAATTGAACGTTGCAGTAAAGGGGTCTTAGGTGCTTCAAAAGGTATTTCCGGCATTATTTCAGGCTCTAGTTCTGGCGATACTTCTAAAGAAGAACTCAATAATTTTTTGTTCGAAATTTTCTTTGCCTTAGCACTTTCAATTAAGGCATTTATTTCTTTGAGGTAAGGATTGTTTTCCTCTGAGTTTTTAGGACTAAAATCTTTCTGATCAGGGTGATCTTCTAGATTAGCAAATAAGCTAGCCAATTTAGAAAAATCTCCATGTTTAGCTTGTAAGTATTTGAAAAAAGATTTTGCAGTCACTCCAAAAACAGCCCCGTGAAGAAGGTGTGGAAAAAAAGTGATTTGATCTTCAATTTTTTTTAAAAAAATTTTTTCCTGCTCTTTCGTACAAGACAGCAAGGCTTGGATGTAAATAAATACAAGATGCAGATGATTTTTGTAAGTGCGGGTCCCTTGTTCAACAACAGTTAAATCCACTTTGTTACTATCGAAAAGATAACAGCGAAAATGCTCTCTTGCCACTTCAGAGAGTTTAGGTAGCAAGGAGACACACGTTTGCTCTATAAAAAGAAGGTTATGACTCCACCCGCGTAAAACTTTTAAAACATAGGGCGACACTTCCCTTGTTGCCAAAACAGATCTTAAATAACTTTCAGGGTTATTATGTTTTTTTGTTTGAAGATAAAAAATGTGCTCACTCAACTCCCCATTTCTATTTCCCAAAATGGCAGTCTGTGTAGCTAGACTTTCTTCTAAATTAACCAATAGCTCTAGGTGGCGAATCTTTGAAGAAGATCTCGATTTAAAAATAACAAAGTATTTTAAGAGAGGAAAATCCAAAGCCAACTCGGAAAATAGAATAGAAGATTTTTTAGCACTGACCTTAATCTGTTCACAGAGGTTGTAAAGATTTTTCAAAATCTCATGATCTTCAGTTAAACATAATTTCCATAAATTTTGACGCAAATCCAATGGATTAATAGTTGTGGAATTTATTAGCTCAGCATCCTTAGAAATGCCATCCTCTAATAATTTTGCTGCCTTTTGCCCTTTTAAATAAAATTGCTTAAATAAATCGATACATTCGGCAGTATTTGGGATAGATCCAAGCAAATCAATTACACCTATTTCATGCCATGTCTGGAAAATCGGCAAACCCGTTTTTAAGCTGTAACCAAATAAATTTGTTAAAAAATACCTGATCCTTTTTTGCTGATTATCTTCATTTAAATCTACTTTGAGACTATGTAAAATCCCAAACAATATCACAGGAATAAGGGAAGGTCCTTCATTGGAAATTCCCATGAAATGTTCTGGCGAAAGCTGATTCTTTCTGTTTAGAAAATTTTTATCTTTGTCGTTGAGTGGTCCCATAAAATAGTCGACCACAAATGCATACACTGGATTTGGAGAAGTAAGGGCTGTAAAATAGGCTTTTGCTAAAAATTCAGATTTTTCTTGAGATAATGTGGCGACATCGAATTTTTTATTCAGCTCAGAAATGCTGGGTGAAGACTTTTTAGCCTCTTTTTCCTTCTCATAACCCATTCTCAGCAATTCTTCGGAAATTTTTTCATATTTGCGCTGTTTAAATTTGGGAGAAAGCTGCCGCCTTTCTTCTATGGGGTCGCTGGGAAGGCTGGAACGAGAGGTAAAAATATTTGTTGAAATCTGAGAGGGTGAAGTGGATCTAACAGGCGTAAGGAATTTAAAAGTACTATCTGTAGTAGAAACACCTGGGGGCGAGGGAAATTTTGAAGATTCCTGCAAAAGCCAGCCTGAAAACGCGTCCATTATAAACCACTCCTTGAAACATTTTTAAAAATTTTAGCTAAAAGTATAATTTCAGCTAAGAATGTAAAAGTTGTCCTCGGCGCGATTCGAACGCGCGACCTGTTGCTTAGGAGGCAACCGCTCTATCCAACTGAGCTACGAGAACAATGAAGGATATAGTTTAATTAAGAATTTTATTTTTTCACAAGTTATTTTTATAAAACAGATGTTTTTATCAATGTTAGTTTGAATTAATGCAATATTTATTAAAAAATGTTTTAACTTCGCGAATAAAAAATGTTCCCACCTATTAAAAAACCTCTAGCAACAAGGCTTATCGTTCCAAAAAATTTTAGGCGAAATCTTTCCTATATTTTTTTCCCTTCATAGCATAAAAGCATGGATGTAGATACAAAGCAAGCCTACAAAATCCATGGGGATTTCAAAAAATTCGAAGCATAATAAATACATGCTTTTGAATTTACAAAGCCTTTAAATTCAGACTTCACTACACAGTTGCATCCATGACACTCACAGAGTGATTCTTAAGTATTGGTGAAGATAATTCACTTTTGCTATGATAAAAACTTAAACAAAAAATTGTTGTACAGCACTGCTAACTTAAACTTTGAGTTTTCTCTTAGGAAAAATCCTAAGTTCAGGTTACTAAGCGACTCATATGCAAAGGAAGGGAAAAATGTCAGAAACAGCAGATATCGGACTTATAGGCTTAGCAGTGATGGGGCAAAATCTTGCCCTGAATATGAATGATCATGGCTTTAAAGTAGCCGTATTCAATCGCACAGTTTCAAAAGTTGATGACTTCTTAGAAGGACCGGCGAAAGGCACCCAAATTTATGGAGCTCACTCTTTAGAAGACTTTTTTGCGCATTTAAAAAAACCGAAACGCGTCATGCTCATGGTCAAAGCTGGTGAAGCCGTGGACCATTTTATTGATCTCGCCCTGCCCTTTCTTGATAAAGGCGATGTGATCATTGATGGCGGTAACAGTCTTTATACAGATACCAATCGACGTACGCAGTCTTTAAAAGAAAAAGGGATTATTTTTGTAGGGGCTGGAATTTCAGGCGGCGAAGAAGGCGCACGTTTCGGCCCTTCAATTATGCCAGGAGGTAATCCTGAAGGTTGGCCTCACCTAAAAAATATCTTCCAAGCCATCAGCGCTAAAGTAGATAACAATGAACCCTGCTGCGATTGGGTAGGTGAAGATGGAGCTGGCCATTATGTTAAAATGGTACACAATGGGATTGAATATGGAGACATGCAGCTTATTTGCGAAGCCTATAATCTTTTAAAAACAGGCTTAGGATTAAGTTCAGAGCAATTACACGATATTTTTAATGAATGGAATAAATCTGAACTCAACAGCTATCTCATTGAAATCACAGCCCAAATCTTTTCATATAAAGATAAAGATGGCTCCCCATTAGTCGAAAACATTTTGGACGTAGCCGGCCAAAAAGGCACGGGCAAATGGACTGTTATCAATGCCCTAGACATGGGAATTCCATTAACACTTATCAGTGAAGCCGTTTTTGCACGGTGTCTGTCAGCCTTAAAAGAGGAACGCATTGAAGCTAGCAAAATTTTAAAAGGACCCTCACCTTCTTTCTCTGGAAATCAAAAAGAATTTATCGAAAATGTTCGCAATGCCCTCTATGCCTCCAAAATTATCAGTTATGCGCAAGGATTCATGCTCTTGCGTCAAGCAACGCAAGATTTTAAATGGGATCTCAACTATGGAAGCATCGCCTTAATGTGGCGCGGCGGGTGCATTATCCGCAGTAGCTTCTTAGGAAAAATCAAAGAAGCCTATGCCAAAAACCCCACCCTCAAAAATTTATTGCTTGATCCCTTCTTTTATGAGGCTATTCATAAAGCACAAACCGGCTGGAGAAAAGTTATTGCAGCATCAGCCGAAATGGGCATCCCCGCCCCATGCTTTAGTACAGCCCTAGCTTTTTATGATGGTTACAGAGCTGGCCGCCTCCCCGCCAATCTTTTGCAAGCTCAAAGGGATTTTTTTGGCGCCCATACCTATGAACGCATTGATCAACCTCGCCAAAAGTTTTTCCATACCAATTGGACCGGCGAGGGAGGAGATGTGAGTGCCGGAAGTTATAACGCTTAAAATCAGCTCTGATAGGAGAAAAAAGCATGAATCAAAATTTTACAGAATCTGTCACAGAAGCCCTCCAAGAAGCCTTTGCTGATGCTCAGCAACGGCACAATACTGAAGTGACGGAAAATCATTTATTATTGGCTTTTCTTTCTGACCACAATAGTTATTTCAAGTCGATTTTGACGCATTTAAACGCAAACCTAGAACCTCTTGACAAAGCTTTAGAAGAGAATCTAAATGGTTTGGCAAAATACAGCGGGGGCAACGAACAACCCCCAAAAGCCTCTCAAAGCTTGCAGAATCGCATTTTAGATGCTCAAAATATTGCTAAAAACTGGAATGATACCTATACTAGTGCCGACCACTTCCTGCTTTCCTATTGGAAAAATGGAGGCGAACCCTTTTCGACTTGGAAAAAAAATGCAGGGATTTCTTTAAAAGACTTAGAAAATCAAATTAAGAAAATTCGAGGAGAGCGCCGCATGGATTCCCCCACCTCAGAAGCAAGCCTACAGACGCTGGAAAAATATTGTAAAAATCTGACCGCCCTGGCCAAATCAGGCAAATTAGATCCTGTGATTGGCAGAGATGACGAAATTAGACGCACGATGCAAGTACTCAGCCGAAGGACCAAGAATAACCCTATGCTGATTGGAGACCCGGGCGTCGGTAAGACAGCCATTGCAGAAGGTTTAGCCCAAAGAATTGTACAAGGAGATGTGCCAGATTCCCTCAAGGGCAAACAACTTGTGGCGCTAGATATGGGAACGTTAATTGCTGGCACGAAATATCGGGGAGAGTTTGAAGAACGGCTCAAGGGAATTCTGCATGATGTAGAAAAAAGTGAAGGCAAAATCATTCTTTTCATCGATGAAGTGCACACTTTAATTGGTGCAGGAGCTACGGAAGGCGCTATGGATGCCGCAAATCTACTTAAACCTGCTTTGGCGCGCGGATCTTTGCATTGCATTGGAGCCACAACTCTTAATGAATACCAAAAATATATTGAGAAAGATGCCGCCTTAGAAAGACGTTTTCAGCCGGTGATGATCAATGAACCCAGTCTCGAAGACTCCATTGCCATTTTGCGCGGTTTGCGTGAAAAATATGAAATTTTTCATGGTGTCAGGATTACAGAGTCCGCCATTCACGCTGCCGTCTACCTATCCTATCGCTATATTCCCGACCGCAGACTCCCCGACAAAGCTATCGACCTTATTGATGAAGCAGCCAGCTTGATCCGCATGCAATTAGGCAGCCGCCCTTTACCCATCGATACCAAAGAAAGAGAATTAGCCGGTTTAATCGTAAAACAAGAGGGAATCAAACGCGAAGATACACCTCTAGCCCACGCTGAAGCTGAAAAAATGAATTTAAGAATTGCTCAAATTAAAGAAGAGCTTTCTCATTTACGGCAGCAATGGGAAGAGGAAAAAAAGTTAATTGAAACTCTCAAAGAAAAGAAAAATGCTTTTGAGCAACTGCGTTTTGAAGAAGAAGAAGCTGAAAGAAAAGCGGATTACAATAAAGTCGCAGAAATACGCTACAACCTAATTCCCAAACTGCAAAAAGAAATCGAAGAAGCAGAACACAAACTTAATCAGAAACCCAATCGTCTTTTACAAGAAGAAGTCGATGAACCTTTAATTGCCCAAGTTGTCTCCAAATGGACTGGCATACCTGTCAATAAAATGCTTGAAGGAGAGGCTTCTCGTCTATTGCATCTTGAAAAAGAGCTCGAAAAAAGAGTAGTCGGCCAAGATATTGCTGTACAAACTATCAGCGATGCCATTAGACGTTCCAGGTCCGGTTTAAGCGATCCGGCTAGACCCATGGGAGCTTTTCTCTTTTTAGGGCCCACAGGTGTCGGAAAAACTGAACTTGCCAAAGCACTAGCTGAGCAGCTTTTTAATCAAGAAGAAGCCCTCATCCGTTTAGATATGTCTGAATACATGGAAAAACATAGTGTCTCAAAGCTAATTGGATCTCCACCTGGATATGTAGGCTATGATGAGGGAGGACAGCTGACAGAAGCATTGCGCAGAAGACCTTATGCTGTAGTCCTCCTGGATGAAATTGAAAAAGCTCATCCCGATGTTTTTAATATTCTTCTGCAAATATTTGATGATGGAAGGATTACCGACAGTAAAGGGCGGGTGGTCAACTGTAAAAATGCTCTCTTTATTATGACCTCAAACCTCGGTTCCGCTCAACTGCTTGAAAAAATGGAACATGCTGGGGTCGCTTTAAATAAGGAAATGATCCTTGCGATTTTAGAACCTGTTATAAAAGCCCACTTCAGACCAGAATTTATTAATCGCCTTGATGACATCATACCTTTTCCTCCCCTCCGGAAGGAAGATATGCATAAAATTGTCACCATCCAGCTGCATCGGCTAGCCAAACGTTTAGCCGAAAGGCAAGTCACTTTAAAATGGGAAGACGAAGTTGTCTTACACTTGGCCGAAGAAGGCTATGATCCATTCTATGGTGCGCGTCCGCTCAAAAGATTGATTCAGCAAGATATTGTGAATATACTTTCAAAAGCTATCTTGGAAGGCAAAATTCCAAGTGAATCAAAGCTGATGCTGACTTGGAAAGATGATAAATATAGCTATAAAGTTGAAAAATAGAATGAAAAGCACTTCCTTGGCTAAGAAAGGAAGTGCTTATAAGCGCAATTAAGCAGGTTGCAAAAGATTGGCGATGATTTCATGTAAGGCTTCGATCTCGTGGCAAGCTTCCTGATACATTTTTTTGGAGTCTTGGTGAGTGGCAATCAATTGCTTTTGAAGTTCAGCTTCAAGCTCAGAATACTCATATCTCTCCTTCTCTTGACTCTCGATTTGACATAAGAGCAGTTTTTCTTCTACAAGGAATAACTGCCGGCGCGTTTCATCCAAAATCGTTGATTTTTCATGAAACTGACTTTTAAGCTGTTCATACATCCCTTTAATACGTCTCAAGGCGCGATCTGCTTCCACTAATTCAACAGTGGAATCAATCGGTCTATCTTGCGGAATAGCATGAGAAAATTGATGAAGCTTTTCTGCTAAAGCATCTTTTTCATTACTTAATTGCTGAATTTGAACATTCGTGATAGCCACCAATTCTGATTTCTCTTTAAGCTGAGCTTGGAGACCATCTATTTCTTGAGATTTACTTACCTCCAAAGATAGAACCTTGGCTTTTGATTCAGATAAATCACCTTCTTGAATGGACAAGCGCACTTTCATCTCTTCAATGAATGCTTTATGCATTGAAAGTTCTTTTTCTGTTTTTTCAAAAGCTTGAGTTAGCAGCAGAACTTTATTTTTATGGGTTTCTACTAATTCCAGATTTTCGAACTGAACAGTTTCAAATTCTTTTTGAAGATTCAATAAATTAGCTTCCAGAAGCTGTTTCTCTTGTGCATGCAGTTGAGCATGAGTTAAGTCTGCTTCATTTTGCTTAAGAGATGCTTCTCTAAGACTTAGCAATTGTCTTAAGTCCTCGATTAAAAAGTCTTGCTGATTTCGCAATTCAGACTGAGTTTCTAAGTTTTTACGGAGTTGATGCAATTCCGCTTGCAGCTCGGTGATTTCAGCAACTTCAGCTGACGATGAAACAGTTTCTTCCTGTAGATGCTTATATTCCTCTTGTAGCTTTGTGAAGGCGACTTCCTTAAGGTTTAACAACTGCGTGATTTCAGCGACTTCAGCCGACGATGAAACAGTTTCTTCCTGTAGATGCTTATATTCCTCTTGTAGCTTTGTGAAGGCGACTTCCTTAAGGTTTAACAACTGCGTGATTTCAGCAACTTCAGCCGAAGATGAAACAGATTCTTGTTCTTGCAGTCGTTTAACTTCCTCTCTTCTCTGAAAAAGTTCATTGAGCAATCCTTCATGCTGAACCTGAAAAGCTAATAACTCATTTCTGACGATTTGAATCAATTTTTCTTGTCGCTGTGTTAAAATCTCTTTTTCATGTAGCTTTACT
>Ga0105046_10000461_pt1 | contig 56521 bp, 51 predicted proteins | sample MAT03_FD_78385 | JGI IMG/M metagenome (GOLD analysis project Ga0105046, IMG submission 78385) | Freshwater microbial communities from Lake Fryxell liftoff mats and glacier meltwater in Antarctica - MAT-03 (megahit assembly) | ecosystem: Environmental > Aquatic > Freshwater > Ice > Liftoff... | reverse complement strand
TCGTCGGCCACCGACCAGGACTCGATCAACGTCACCGCGAAGTTCTCCGCAGACAACAACCTCACGAGCCTCGCGGACCTCAAGGATGTCACCGTCCCGGTGATTCTCGGCGGCAACGCCGAGCTAGAGGAACGTCCATACGGTCCCCAGGGCTTGCTTTCGAAATACGGCGCCACCGTGCAGTTCAGTGCCACGGGTGACACCACCTTCGATGATCTGATCGCGGGCACCATCAATCTGGCCAATGTCTACACGGCCGACCCCCGCATCCAAACCGAGGGCCTCGTGACACTCGACGACCCCGAGGGCTTGTTCCTCGCGTCCAACGTCGTGCCGCTCGTGAATGTCGACGTCGCCGACGAGATCGCCGACGTGATCAATGCGGTCAGTGCCAAGCTCACGCCCGAGGGACTCATCTCCCTCAACGTGCAGTCCACGGTCGACCAGAAATCTTCTTCCTACTTCGCTGATGCCTGGCCCACCGAGAACGGCCTGATCTAGTACAACCGGTAGTCAGAGCACGTCAGGGGCGGATGCCGCGGCATCCGCCCCTGACGTCGTTCCCGCTACAGCGGGTCGTCGATGGTATTCGCGTCACCGTCGCCGGCCGTGTCCATGTGCCGCGCTTCGGAACGCTCGAGCAATTTCTTGAGAACCAGAATGGCAACGATGAATACCACGATGATGCCAACGAAGATGTAGCCCGCGTAATGCAGCTGGTCGAGCAGGTCGCGAAAGCTGCCCGCCGCAAAAGTTCCGACCGAAACGTAAGTGAAGGTCCAGATCACGGATGCCGGTACCGTCCACGCCATGAACTTTCGATAGCTCATGGTGCTCATCCCCACGGTGAGCGGGATCACTGAGTGCAGAACGGGCAGGAAGCGCGACACGAAAACGGCGATCCCGCCGCGGCGGTCAAGATAGTTCTCGGCGCGGACCCAGTTTTTTTCGCCGATGCGACGGCCGAGGCGTGATGCGCGGATCTTGGGTCCAAAGAAGCGACCGAGCGCGAATCCGATGCTCTCTCCGGCTAGGGCCCCGAGAATCACCGCCAGCGCGAGCGCAAAGTATTCTACGAACCCGTCCACCGCGGTGCTGGCCACAATGACGATCGTGTCACCGGGAATGAGCAGGCCGATCAGGATCGACGTTTCGAGCAGTATCCCCACGCCGGCGACGACCGTGCGAACCGCGGGATGCACCGACTGCACCATATCGAGCACCCAGCTGAGGGCGCCGTTGAGCAGCGCACCAAAGTCCTCGAGGGGATTGCTGAGCACAACATCGATCACGTGTAGACCTTAGATCGGCTTTCTGAGCGCACCCAGTCGGGTGCGCCACTGCGCCAGCCGACCGGGCTTCTCGGCGAGACCCGGCCCGTCGATCCACTTGGTCGCAATTCGAATGCCGTGCAGGGCATTCAGCGCCCACAGTTCGGTGCCATCGAGCTCGGTTGGCGTCACGGCCTCCTCGTACGTCTCGAAACCGAGTGCAGTGGCGAGGGTGAGCACGCTTCGAGCCGTCACGCTGGGCAGCCAGTCGAGGTCGGCCGGCGGACCGCAGAGGATTTCGCCGCGCCACCACAACAGGGCCGTGGTCGCGCCCTCGGCGACGTAGCCGTCGGGGGAGAGGATTACCGCTTCGTCGGCGCCGGGCTGCACAGAGGTGCGAATGCGCAGCAGTGACTCGAGGTCGGGCCCCTTCACCAGTGGGGCGGAGCGCGGATCGTCACCGGGCCAGGTGGCCAGTCGCACGGATCGACGGCGCTCGGGCGCACTTCGCAGCCGAAATATCAATCGCGCACCACCGAGTTCACTCCGCTGCCACTCGACCCGGGGAAACCAGTCGCCTTCCCGCGGGATGAGGGCAATCGCGGCATCCCAAAATGCAGCCGCGTCGAGCTCCGTGCCGGGGATCGACGACAGGAATCGAGCGTGATGAGCGTCGAGGGCGAGCGCGTTCCCTTCGGTCACGAGCCAGGAATCTGCAGCGACGATTGCGGTTGCCGTCATGTCGCAGTACTCAAGCGGTTCGAGCGCCCCGTCCCGCCAGCGGTAGATCGACTGCGCACTCATAGTCTTAGGGTATGCGCCACAGGGTCCACGCGGCATCGCTCGAGAGGTGGATTGACCCGGGCGACGCCTACCGCGCGATCTGTGGCGATTCGGATGCCGCGTTCTGGCTCGATAGCGGACCACACGCGACCACGGGCATGAGCTATCTGGGCCTGGCGAGCTCGGTCACAACCCAGTTCGACCGTCCCGTACTGGACTGGCTGCGCCGGCAACTCGCCGACACGGCGATAGATTTCTCAGAAGCGCCCGACGGGTTCCAGCTCGGGTGGGTGGGGTGGCTGGGTTACGAGCTGCGCGGCCAGACGATGGGCGTGCCGATCGAACACGTCTCCCGGTACCCGGACGCCGCGTGGATGTTCATCGACCGCTGCCTCGCGTTTGACCACGCCGCCCGCGAGGTTACCCTGCTCGCTCTGAGCGATGTCGAGGAGTGGCGCAACGAGGTGGAGTCCGCGTTATCGAAAGCCCCGGTGATCGAGCTTCCCCCGGTGATCGAGTCGGCCCCGGTGATCGAGCTTGTCCCGGTGATCGAGCTTGTCGAGATCTCACCACCGACAACCACCTGGGCCTACACCGACGCCCAGTACCTCGACAAGATCCGGGCCTGCCAGACCGCAATTCGTGACGGCGATGCTTACCAACTGTGCTTGACGACCGAGGCTTCGGTGGATGTCACGCCCGATCCGGTCGCGACCTACCTCGCCTTGCGGGCATCCAGCCCCACCCACCACGGCGCACTGCTGCGGGCCGCGGGAGTGTCGCTGTTGAGCGCGAGTCCCGAGCAGTTTCTCTCGGTGTCGCGGCACGGCTTGGTTACCACCAAGCCCATCAAGGGCACCCGCCCGCGCGGAACTACCGCGGCTGCTGACGTCGAACTCCGCGACGAGCTCGAGCACAGCGACAAGGAGCGCGCCGAGAACCTCATGATCGTCGACCTCATGCGCAACGACATCGGTCGCATCTCGAAGGTCGGCTCGGTTAGCGTCACGAGCCTCCTTGCCGTTGAGTCATATGCCCAGGTGCACCAGCTCGTCAGCACGGTTCGGGGTGAACTTGCCGATGGGCTTACCGCGGTCGATGCGATCGAGGCGACATTTCCGGCCGGATCAATGACCGGTGCGCCCAAGCGCAGCGCGACCCTGATTCTCGATTCACTCGAGCAGCGAGCGCGCGGCATTTACGCCGGTGCCTTCGGATACCTCGGGCTTGATGGCGCGGTCGACCTTGCGATGGTCATCCGGTCAATCATCATCGACGGCGAGGGATCGACGCTGGGAACAGGCGGCGGCATCACCGCGTTATCGATCCCGGAGGAAGAACTCGCGGAGGCCCGACTGAAGGCCGCCGCTCTGCTGAGGGTGCTCGGGGCGAGCTGACGACCACGAGTTCGGTACCCTTGACTTTCTCCCTTGCAACGAATTGGACCACCTGTGACCCAGCCTGACGAGCGTGCAGACGAGCGCGACGACTCCTCCGGATACAACATCGACGCGATCCAGGCCAAGTGGACTCCCATCTGGGAAGCCATGAAGCCCTTTGCCACGGATGATCCGGCAGACAAGCGTCCGCGTAAGTACATCCTCGACATGTTCCCGTACCCGTCGGGCGAATTGCACATGGGTCACGCCGAGGCGTTCGCCTTCGGTGACATCGTCGCCCGCTACTGGCGTCTGCGCGGCTTTAACGTTCTGCATCCGATCGGCTGGGACTCTTTCGGTCTTCCCGCGGAGAACGCCGCCATCGAACGTGGGGTCAACCCCGTGGGCTGGACCTACGAAAACATCGAAGAGCAGAAGCAGAACTTCCGCCGCTACGGCATTTCGTTCGACTGGTCGCGTGTGCTGCACACCAGCGACCCGGAGTATTACAAGTGGAATCAGTGGCTCTTCCTCAAGCTCTTCGACAAGGGGCTGGCGTATCGCAAAGAGAGCTGGGTCAACTGGGACCCGAAAGATCAGACGGTGCTCGCCAACGAGCAGGTGCTGCCTGACGGCACTTCCGAGCGCTCCGGTGCCGTCGTGGTCAAGAAGAAGCTCACCCAGTGGTACCTGAAGATCACCGACTACGCTGACCGCCTGCTGGATGACCTCAACCAGCTCGAGGGTTCGTGGCCGCCGAAGGTGCTGGCGATGCAGCGCAACTGGATCGGCCGCTCGGTCGGTGCCGATGTCGACTTCGAGATCGAGGGACTCGACAGCAAGGTCACCGTGTTTACGACGCGCCCCGACACGCTGCACGGTGTGACTTTTATGGTCGTAGCGCCCGATTCCGACCTGGCGGCCGAGCTCGCCGCCGGCTCCACGCCTGAGGTGCGAGAGGCGTTCGCGAAATACCTCACGAGTGCCCAAAAAGCCACCGAGATCGAGCGTCAGGATGCCGGTCGCGAGAAGACCGGCATCCCTCTCGATCGGTGGGCCGTCAATCCCGCTAACGGCGAACGGATCCCGGTGTGGACAGCCGACTACGTGTTGGCTGACTACGGACACGGTGCCGTCATGGCAGTTCCCGCGCACGACCAGCGCGACCTCGATTTTGCGCGCAAGTTCGACCTGCCGGTGCGGGTCGTACTCGACACGAACGCGCCAATAACGGGCGCGATCACGATCATTCCCGATGGCGTTCTGCCCGACGACCTGCCGCCCCTTGATCCCGCTTCGACCGGCAAAGCGCTGGTCGGCGACGGGCGGATGATCAACTCTGGCTCGCTCGACGGCCTGAGCAAAAGCAATGCCATCAAGAAGATCGTCGAGCAGCTCGAAGCTGCCGGCACCGGTCGGGCCTCGAAAACCTACCGGCTGCGCGACTGGCTGATCAGCCGCCAGCGTTTCTGGGGAACCCCCATCCCGATCATCCACGGTCAGGACGGCGCGCTCATCCCGGTGCCGCTTGACCAGTTACCCGTCGTGCTGCCCTCGACGGATGGCCTCGACCTCAAGCCGAAGGGTCAGTCACCGCTTGCCGCGGCGGAGGACTGGATCACCGTGCCAGATCCGCGCGATGGATCGCCGGCCCTGCGTGACGCCGACACCATGGACACCTTCGTTGACAGCTCGTGGTATTTCCTGCGCTTCTTGTCGCCGAACGACGCCGAGAAGGCGTTCGATCGTGCCGAAGCCGAGAAGTGGCTGCCTGTCGACCAGTACGTCGGCGGAGTCGAGCACGCAATTCTTCACCTGCTGTACTCCCGATTCATCACCAAGGTCTTGTTTGACCTCGGTTACGTGAGTTTCACCGAGCCGTTCAGCGCGCTGCTCAACCAGGGCATGGTGCTGTCGGAGGGCAAGAAGATGTCCAAGCGCAGTCGCAAGGGCACCACCTTCACCGCGGAGGTCGACGCGCACGGAGCCGACGCGCTGCGCTTTACGCTCGCGTTTGCAGGCCCTCCCACCGACAACATCAACTGGGAGGATGTGTCGCCCGCGGCATCCGCGAAATTCCTGGCCCGCGCGTTCCGTCTGGCCAGGGATGTGACCAGTGCCCCTGACATCGACTGGAAGAGCGGCAACGACAGCCTGCGACGCCAGACGCACCGGTTTCTGGCCGACGGGCCGGGGCTTGCGGAGACGCTCAAGTTCAACGTGCTGGTCGCGCGAATCATGGAACTCACCAACGCGACCCGTAAGGCGATCGACAGCGGGCCTGGCGGCGGCGACGCTGCCGTTCGTGAAGCCGTTGAAGCCATCACGATCGCTCTGAGCATCTTCGCGCCATTCACGGCCGAAGAGATGTGGGAGATTCTGGGTTACCCACCCACGGTCGCGCTCGTGGGCTGGCGCAAGGCCGACCCGACGCTGCTTGTCGAGGATTCCGTTACCGCGGTTGTTCAGGTCGACGGCAAGGTGCGCGATCGGCTTACGGTGAGCCCAAAAATTTCAAGCGAAGAGCTCGAGAAACTCGCCCGCGCGTCTGACGCAGTTACGCGCACGATTGGTGACCGCTCGATCGTGAATGTGATCGTGCGCGCGCCTCGAGTCGTCAACATCGCCACGCAGGGCTAACACTCCACCGATCGTCGCGCGCCGCCCCGCGGGTGGCGTAACGCCACGTAGCGTCGGCGCGTGGATGAGGTCGCCGAACGCCAGCGCGCGCGGGTGCGCGTGCGGACGGGTGCTGTCGTGGTGCTCGTGCTCGTTGGGCTGGGCTGCGCGGTGCTTGTGTCGGTGTTGGGCGACCACGGCACCACCTCGCAGGTCGCGCGGCCGACCAGCGAGGCATCCGTTGCCCCCCTCACCGGATCTGCGATCTTCGTGCACATTCTCGGCGCGGTCGTGCGGCCGGGGCTGTATGAGCTTCGCGAGGGCGATCGAGCGGTGGATGCCGTGGCCGCCGCCGGGGGGTTCTCCGACGGTGCCGATGAAAGCCAACTGAACCTCGCGCGGTTTGTGGTGGATGGCGAGCAGATTTACGTGCCGGTGCTCGGTGAGGCACCGGCGATGGGCGCCGAGACGGCGTCGGGAAAGGTAAACCTCAATACGGCCGACGCTGCCGCGCTCGACACGCTGCCGCGCGTCGGGCCAGCGATGGCCCAGCGCATCCTCGATTGGCGAGAAGCTAACGGCAGCTTTACCGCGGTCGAAGACCTGCTGAACATTACCGGCATCGGTCAGAAGACCTTCGACGGACTCAAAGACCTCGTGACAGTGTGATCGCTGACCTCCGACTCGCTATTCCCGCTGCGGCCGCCTGGGTGGTCGTTGCCGTCGTGATCGGGATGCCCGAGGTCGCCGTACCGGCGCTGGTGCTGCTCTGGGCGGCCGCGGGACTGGCTACCGTCATCGCGCTGCGGTGGCGCGCACTCGGGATCGTGGCGCTGGCGTGCGCCGCCGCGGCACTGTGCTGCACGACCCTGGCCATACAGATGCCCGCGAGGCAGCCGCACGGTCTCGACGGGGCGCAGGTTTCGGTAACGGCACAGGCGACCCAGACCGCGTACCCGGGCTCTCGTTCGTTTGCGGCGACGATTGTCGATATCGAGGGCCGGACGGTCGCGATCCCCGTTCTGGTGTTCGGCGAATCACCCGAGAATCGCATGGCGATCGGTTCGACTCTCACGCTCGCGGGGAGCCTAGCCGCGACAGAGCCGGGCGACGACGTGGCGTTCCTGCTATTCCCGGATGCCGCGCCCGTCGTCACCGCGCCGCCGCCCTGGTATCTCGGGTGGGCTGACGCCCTGCGGGTGAACTTCGCCGCAGCCAGTGCGAGGCTGCCGGGAGATGGCGGCGACTTGCTCGCGGGGCTCGCCATCGGAGACACGAGCGCGGTCAGCGACGAACTCGACGCGGCGATGAAAGTCACATCCCTCAGTCACCTGACCGCGGTATCGGGAGCCAACTGCGCCATTGTCATCGGCTTGATTATGGCGGCGGGAGCCGCGATCGGCATGCCGCGGGCTGCCCGGATTGCGGCATCCACTGCGGTGTTAGTGGCGTTCGTAACGCTAGTGACGCCCGAGCCGAGCGTTCTGCGCGCCGCCCTAATGGCCACCCTCGTGCTCGTTGCGCTGTGGCGGGGGCGGCCGGTGCGTGGTGTGCCGGTGCTCGCGCTGGCAACGCTCACGTTGCTCGTGATGGATCCCTGGCTCGCCCGCAACTACGGCTTTGTGCTTTCCGTGCTTGCCACGGGTGGGCTATTGATGCTTGCCGGTCCACTCGCGAGGCGACTTGAGCGGTGGTTGCCACGCTGGCTCGCGGTGGTGATCGCGGTGCCACTGGCCGCGCAACTCGCGTGCCAACCCGTCATCATCCTGCTAAACGCGTCACTGCCTACCTACGGGGTTGTGGCGAACCTTCTTTCGGGACCGCTGGCTCCGGTCGCGACGGTGGTGGGCCTGGCCGCGTGCGTGCTGCTCGTGCTCGTTCCACCGCTCGGTCAGCTGCTGTGCCATCTGGCGTGGTTGCCCTCTGCAGGCATCGCGGGGGTCGCGCAATTCTTCGCCGCGCTGCCGTTCGCGCAACTCCCGTGGGTGCCGGGCTGGTGGGGAGTGGTGGCGTTGACGGCCGTGTCGGCCCTGCTGGTTCTGTCGTTGCATCGACGCTGGGCGGTCGGGGCTGTCGTCGTCGTGTTGGTCGCGTACGGGGGGTTGGTTGGCGGGGCACGCATTGCCGTCGAGCTCACCCGACCGGCGCACTGGCAGGTCGCGATGTGTGACGTGGGGCAGGGCGATGCCGCCGTCGTGCGCAGCGGTGGGGTGATCGCTCTCATCGACACCGGTCCGGAGCCCGCACGGCTGACGGCGTGCCTCACACAGCTGGGAATCGACCGAATCGACCTGCTGGTGCTCACGCATTTCGACCTCGACCATGTGGGTGGTGCCCCGGCTGTCATCGGCCGAGTTGATCGCGCCTTCGTTGGACCGAGTGGCGGAGCCGACAACGATCGTCTGGTCGCTGACCTGGTCGCGGGTGGTGCCCAGGTCGAGCAGGTCAGTCGCGGACCCACGGGCCTGCTCGGCGAATTGCGCTGGCAGGTTCTGTGGCCGCCCGTGCGCATGGCGGGAATCGAGCCCGGAAACCCGGCCAGCGTCACGGTTGCTTTCGAGCCGGTCGGTGAGTGCGCCGACGGATGCCTCAGCTCGATCTTTCTCGGAGACCTCGGAGAAGAGGTTCAGGATCGGCTACTCGACTCTGGCCCCCTTCCGCGGGTTGATGTGGTCAAGGTCGCGCACCATGGCTCATCCGACCAGAGCGAGGCGCTGTACTCGCGGCTGGGTGCGGTGGTGGGACTTATTGGGGTCGGAGCTGACAACGGGTACGGGCATCCGACCGATCGACTGCTCGACATTCTGGCGCGGTCGGGAATCGCACCGTTGCGCACCGACCAAGACGGGCTCATCCTGCTCGCGCCGGGCACGACCGCGGGAACCGTGACTGTCTGGACCTCCCGGTAGCCTTGGCAAGTGGCCGCCTCCAAAACCGCAATACCCCAGCTCGCGTGGGACAGAGTTAGGCCCGCACCCGTTGTGCTCGTGAGCGGCACCGAGGGGTACCTCGCGGATCGGGCCATCCGTCAACTGCGTGACCTGTTGCGTGCAGAAGACCCGAGCATCGAGATCAGTGACATTGAGGCCGACCAGTACGCGCCAGGAGAGCTGCTGACGCTGGCGAGTCCGTCGCTGTTCAACGAACCCCGCCTGATCCGGGTTGTCAATGTCGAGAAATGCACTGACGCATTCATCACCGAAACCATCGACTACCTCACCCACCCCGCCGACGACGCCTACGTTGTGTTGCGTCACGCCGGGGGAGTGCGGGGCAAAAAGCTGCTTGACGCCATTCGGTCCGGCACCGGCGGCGGTATTGAGATCACCTGCCTTGAACTGAAGAAAGACACCGAGAAGATCGAGTTTGCGGCGGCCGAGTTCGCGGCAGTGGGGCGCCGGGTTACGGGGTCGGCGGTGCGGGCGCTCGTGTCGGCGTTCTCGGACGATCTGGCGGAACTGGCATCCGCCTGCCAGCAGCTGCTGGCCGATGCGAGCGAAGAGATCACCGAGGCGACGGTCGAGAAGTACTATTCGGGTCGCATCGAAACCAATGCGTTCAAGGTGGCGGATGCCGCGATCGCCGGCCGTCGCGGCGAGGCTCTCGTTCTGCTGCGGCACGCACTCGCCTCGGGCGCCGACCCCGTGCCGATCGTCGCGGCGTTCGCTTCGAAGCTGCGCACGATGGCAAAGCTTTCGGGCGCCAACGGTGCGCCGGGCCAGCTCGCCCAGAAGTTCGGGCTCGCGCCCTGGCAGGTTGACCGCGCACGACGCGATCTTCAGGGTTGGAGCGACGCGGGGCTCGGCCGCTCCATCGAGGCACTCGCCGACACCGACGAGCAGATCAAGGGGCTCGGCCGCGACCCCGTCTTCGCGCTCGAGCGCATGATCGGCGTTATTGCCACACGTGGTGAGGGCACCTAACCCGTTAACACACGAATGCCCCGCCGAAGCGGGGCAGCCGTTCCCGGTGATCGAGCGAACCCGGTGATCGAGAGATCCCGGTGATCGAGCGAAGTCGAGATCCCGACTAAAAAACTACAGTGCAGCAACCTGCTTGGCGATTGACGACTTGCGGTTGGCGGCCTGGTTCTTGTGGATGACACCCTTTGACGCAGCCTTGTCGAGCTTCTTGCCCGCGAGCAGCAACGACGCGGTGGCCTTGTCTTTGTCGCCGGCGGTGATGGCCTCGCGGGTGGCGCGCACGGCGGTCTTGACCTCGCTCTTGACTGCCTTGTTGCGGTCCTGAGCCTTCTTGTTGGTGCCGATGCGCTTGATCTGCGACTTGATGTTTGCCACGTTGGTGCCTTCTTGTTGTAAGGGAAAGAGTTACTCGCGAAGCTCCTAAAGCGAAACTACGCGGAAGCCAAGGGTCAACATTACCATCAGCTGGCCATCGAGTCGAGCGCATCCGGCAGGATTCGTGGGTGGGTCAGGGGGTGAGAGCTATAGCCTAAATTTATGCCCGACCTCGCCTCGCACATCCTCGGAGTTCCGGAAAGTGGCATCCGTCGCATTCATGAAATTGCGATCACTCTCGACGACGTGATCTCGCTGGCCGTCGGCGAACCCGATGTTGGGGTCGCGCCCCACATCGCGGCAGCCGCGAAAGCCGCTTGGGACGCCGACGAAACCAACTACACCGCGAACGGCGGTATCGCAGTGCTGCGGGAGGCAATCGTCGAGAAACTCGCCAGGGTCAACGATATTCGCGTGGACACGGAGCGCGTGTGGGTGACGGCGGGTGCCACGCAAGGGCTCCACCAGGCGATGGCGATAACCCTGTCGCCGGGCGACGAGGTGCTGGTGCCTGACCCCGGCTACACAACGTTCACGATGAACGCCCACATGCTCTCCGCCGTGGCAGTGCCGTATCCCCTGCGCGCCGATTCGGGCTTCATGCCGCAGGTGGCGGCCCTCGAGCCGCTCGTCACGGATCGCACCCGCGTGCTCATCATCAACTCGCCATCGAACCCGTTGGGCACGATCTTCCCGCGCGAGTTGCTCGTGGAGCTGCTGGACTTCGCCCGCCGCCATGATCTCTGGGTGATTAGCGACGAGGTGTACGAATACTTCACCTGGGGCGAGCCGCACGTGTCCATCGCGAGCCTCGACGGCGACGACCGCGTGTTCAGCGTCTTCTCGTTTTCTAAGACATACGCGATGACGGGCATCCGAATCGGTTATCTCGTCACGCCACCGGGTATCGCCCAGACGATGCGCACCGTGCAGGAGGCGACGATTAGCTGCGCGAGTCAGCCCGGGCAGTACGCGGCACTCGCAGCGATCACTGGCGACCAGTCGCACGTTGACGCCGCTCGCGAGCACTACGGCGACAACCTGGCGGCGGCCCGCGCCCTGCTCGATTCGAAGGGCATCCGATATCTCGTGCCGGGCGGCACGTTCTACCTGTGGATCGACATGGCCCATGTGGCGGGGGCGGATGTCGCGGCGTGGGCAGAGGCATTTTTGCTCGAGCAGCGCGTGGCGATCGCCCCAGGCTCAGCGTTCGGCGCGTCGGGCGAAGGGTGGATCCGTGTGAACCTGGCCGCGCCGCAAGCGCCGTTGCTTGAGGGGCTCGGGCGACTGCCCGCATTCGGGGGTTGAGCCCGTCGAAACCGGGGGGTTACCCGGATACCTGCGGCGGGCATCCTTTTCTAACCTTGAACCATGACAACAACTGCTCCTGACACCGCAACCACCACACTTCCCATCACCACCGCAGCGGACCGCACGCTCGGCACCGTTTCGCTCGTCCTGGGTATCGCTTCGATTGTGACCGGCTTCCAGTTCGTTCTGGGTGCGGCCGCGATTGTGCTTGGCATCCTGGCTCTGCGCCGCGAGACCGCGAGCGGCAACTTCGCTCTCGCCGGCATCATCACCGGCTCAGTTTCAGCGCTCGGGCTCATCTGGGGTTTCTTCGGACTCCTCGCCCTGCTGCCCTTCGCTGGCATCGCCGCCGTCTTCTGGTGAGACCACCCCGGCGCATCTCGTAAACTTGTGTGCGGTCACTTGGGGCCGTCATGAGAGGTAGCCGGTGAGTCCACGAGCAACGAAGTCGCTTGAGCCTGCCTCCACCGACCCGGCGTTTATCCGCAATTTCTGCATAATCGCCCATATCGACCATGGAAAATCTACGCTCGCCGACCGCATGCTGGGCATCACCGGTGTGGTCAGCGACCGCGATATGCGCGCGCAGTATCTCGACCGCATGGATATCGAGCGCGAGCGCGGGATCACGATCAAGAGCCAGGCCGTGCGCATGCCGTGGGGCCTCGAGGGGCAGAACTACGCCCTCAACATGATCGACACCCCCGGTCACGTGGACTTCACGTACGAGGTGTCCCGCTCGCTCGCCGCGTGTGAGGGCGCGATACTGCTCGTTGACGCGGCGCAGGGCATCGAGGCGCAAACGCTCGCGAACCTGTATCTAGCACTGGAGAACGACCTCACGATCATCCCCGTGCTCAATAAAATCGACCTTCCCGCGGCCGATCCCGAGAAGTACGCGAAAGAACTCGCGAGCCTTATCGGTGGCAAACCCGACGATGTGCTGCGCGTCAGCGGCAAGACCGGAGTTGGCGTCGCAGAACTTCTCGACCGGGTTGTCGAACTCATTCCGGCGCCGCAGGGCGACCCGAATGCCCCGTCGCGAGCGATGATCTTCGACTCCGTCTACGACTCCTATCGCGGCGTTATCACCTACGTGCGCATGATCGACGGAAAGCTCAGCCCGCGCGAACGCATCCAGATGATGTCGACGCGCGCGGTGCATGAGCTTCTCGAGATTGGCGTGAGCTCGCCCGAGCCGACACCAACCAAGGGGCTCGGCGTCGGCGAGGTCGGCTACCTGATCACGGGCGTGAAAGATGTGCGCCAGTCGAAGGTTGGCGACACGGTCACCAACGCAGCGCGTCCGTCGACCAAAGCGCTGCCGGGCTATACCGACCCCAAGCCCATGGTCTTCTCTGGCCTCTACCCGATCGACGGCAGCGACTACCCGGTGTTGCGCGAAGCGCTCGACAAGCTGAAATTGTCGGATGCCTCGCTCAACTACGAGCCCGAGACATCCGTAGCCCTGGGATTTGGTTTTCGCTGTGGGTTTCTGGGCCTGCTGCACCTCGAGATCGTCACGGAGCGCCTCGAGCGCGAATTCGGTCTCGACCTGATCGCCACTGCACCCTCGGTGCCCTACGAGGTCACCACCGAAGACAAGAAGCACTACACCGTGACCAACCCCAGCGAATTTCCTTCTGGCACGAAGATCGCGCACGTGAGCGAGCCGATGGTGCGGGCGGCGATTCTGGCCCCGAAGGACTACGTGGGAACGATTATGGAGCTCTGCCAGTCGCGCCGGGGGGTGCTCATCGGCATGGACTACCTGGGCGAAGATCGCGTCGAGATCAAATACACGATCCCGCTCGGTGAGATAGTTTTCGACTTCTTCGACCATCTCAAGAGTAAAACGGCCGGCTACGCCTCACTTGACTACGAGCCATCGGGCGATCAGGAAGCAGACTTGGTCAAGGTCGACATCCTGCTGCAGGGCGAAGCGGTCGACGCGTTCAGCGCGATCGTGCACCGTGACAAGGCCTACGCCTACGGAGTGCTCATGACGGAGCGCCTCAAGAAACTCATCCCGCGTCAGCAGTTTGAGGTGCCCATCCAGGCCGCGATTGGAGCCCGCATCATCGCGCGCGAATCGATCAGCGCAATGCGCAAAGACGTGTTGGCCAAGTGCTACGGCGGTGACATCACCCGCAAGCGCAAGCTGCTCGAAAAGCAAAAAGAGGGCAAGAAGCGCATGAAGATGGTGGGTCGCGTCGAGGTACCGCAGGAAGCATTTGTGGCGGCCCTGACCGGCGACGTCGAGGCCGCGAAGAAGAAATAGGGCGAGACCCGTGCGTCGCGCCGCGGGTTACCCGCGCCAGCTGAATTGCGGCTCGTAGCCGAGCACGCTCCGCGCCTTCGCGATCGACAGCATCGTGTCGTTAACGCCCAGGTCGCCGCGAATTTCGACCCCCGGGAACACCTCGGCCACGAGTTCGGCGTTGGGCCTCGTCATTACGGTGTCGGCTGCGGCGATGATAAACACGTCGAAGCCGGGGCGGGCAAGCTCCAGCGCCTTGAGGATCGCCTGCGCACCGTCGCGGGCGTCAATGTAGCCCCACAGGTTCCACTTGCGCAGCGTCGCGTCGGCGTCGTACGACGAAAACTCCGCGTAATCCTCGGGTGCCATGACGTTCGAGAAGCGCAGCGCTGTGATCGACAGCTCGTCATCCCAGCGCACGAGCTTGCGTGCCAGCTCTTCTTCGAGGTGCTTCGTGAGCGAGTAGACCGACTCGGGGCGGGTGTCGTACGCCTCGTCCACCGGGATGTAGGGCGGCGGCACGTCGAAGGGAAGTCCCAACACGGTTTCGCTGGATGCCGTGACGATCCGGCGGATGTTCGTGCGCCGGGCGGCGTGCAGCACGTTGAACGTCGACAGCATGTTGTTGCGGAAGGTTGCGGCATCCGGAGCCAGCCCCGGCGCGGGAATCGCGGCGAGGTGCACGAGCGCATCGAGGCCTGTGTGACGGTCATCGATGCCCAAGAGGGCGTCGAGCACCTGCCCATAATCAGTGAGGTCAACGGTTATCGAGCCGGACCCGGGAGTGACCACTCGGTCGAGAATGATCACCTCGTGACCCTCCTCGCGAAGCGAGATCACGACCTGTCGTCCGAGCTTGCCGCTGCCGCCGGTAACTGCAATTTTCATGTCGCCAGTCTGTCAGTACAGCTTCGTAACAATTTCGGCACGGCAGGGAGATAACGGAGTTGGTCTCGGGTTTGTGGCTAGTGTTCAGGAGTGGACGGGGAACAAGCGGGCACCGACGCGCTCTGGAAAGTGCCGGTAACGTACGGCGCCATCGGAGCCACGAAGGCCTTCGACCTGTTGACGCACCCGCCGCACGGGTATCGTCCCTTCGAGCGCCGTGCTCGCATCGGGCACGGTGACGCCCGCTTTCGGCACGCGTGGCACGAGGCGCTGTCGTGGGGCGTGCAGCGCCGCAGCGGGTTCCGGGTAGAACTCGCCGAGACTCCCGCCGAAGTCACGCAAGGCACCTACAGCCCGGTCAGTTTTGATGACGACGGGATGCCCGTGCCGCAGGCCCTGGCCGAGGACTCTACGTTCGGCCCCGATGGCACCGCATTCGCCGCACCGGGTGACAGTGCGTGGCTCGTTCTGCCGGTCGTGGGACGGTTTGGAGTCAGGTCGCCCGTGCGGGTCGTGTACGTCGTTGACGAGCCGCTGTGCAAGGGTTTTGCTTACGGCACGCTGCCAGGGCATCCGGAGGATGGCGAGGAGTCGTTCGTCGTCGATCAGCGTGACGACGGATCGGTGTGGCTCACGATTAGGGCATTCTCGCGCCCCAGCAGTCGCCGGTGGTGGCTGCTCTACCCGGTGCTGCGGGTGATGCAGGAGATCTACACCCGCCGCTACCTGCGGGCGCTCGCCGGACCGATCGACTGAGCGATCGACTGAGCGATCGCCTCGAGAAATTCGTCGAGGCTTCGTTTCGAGGCTGTCGATCACCACTCGTGCGCTCGTGTGGGCAAGCTCGTCGCGTGAATAGGCCCCGGTAGTGACCCCGTGCGGGTTCTCCGGTGGCACGGTGGGGCGAATACCGGTGGCGAATTCGATGGCGTCAAGATAGACCCCCCTGCCGACGGCCGGTTGTAGATCAGGGCTCCGTCGATGCCCCACAACACGTAGATGCTCATCACACCACTCTCGCGGTGAAAGAATCAAGGTATGAACCGCACCGGTCCCGCGGAAGTTCACTGCCAACGCGACATTCGCCCCCTCCACCTGGCCCCGCGCTGATGCCCAGCGCCCTGCCCATTGCCGACCCGGCACCGCTCGATGGCCTGCTCCCTTCGTCTGTGGCGGATAACGCGGCATCCCGCAATTTCGGTGTCTACCTGCACGTGCCGTTCTGCCGTGTGCGCTGCGGGTACTGCGACTTCAATACCTACACCGGCGATGAACTTCGCGGAGCGAAGCGCACCGATTTCGCGGGCCAGGCCATCGCCGAGATCGACCTCGCCAGCGGTGTGCTCGACCAGGCGGGCGTTGCCACTCGTGCGGTCTCGACGGTGTTCTTCGGCGGGGGCACTCCCACACTGTTGCCCGTCACCGACCTCGCGGCCATGCTGCGCGCCGTTATCGTCACCTGGGGGCTCGCTCCAGGCGCCGAGGTAACCACCGAGGCCAACCCCGATTCGGTTGACCTCGATTATCTTGTGGCCCTGCGAGAGGCGGGGTTCACGCGCGTCTCGTTCGGCATGCAGTCGGCGGTTCCCCACGTGCTCGCCACACTTGAGCGCACCCACGATCCCGCTCGCATTCCGCTGGCGGTGGCGTGGGCGCGCGAGGCCGGGCTGCAGGTATCACTCGACCTCATCTACGGCACGCCGGGCGAGAGCATCGGCGACTGGCACGCCTCGCTCGACCAGGCACTGGCTCAGCAGCCCGATCACATTTCCGCCTACGCGCTCATCATCGAAGATGGCACCAAGCTTGCCGCGCAGATCCGCCGAGGTGAGGTGGCTATGCCAGATGATGACCTACAGGCCGACATGTACGAGGTCGCAGAGGGCCGACTGTCCCAGGCCGGCTTCGAGTGGTACGAGGTGTCGAATTGGGCCGCTGCGCCTCAATTTCGTTCAGACCATAACCTTGGCTACTGGGTCGGGCACGACTGGTGGGGCGTTGGCCCGGGAGCACACAGCCACGTCGGTGGGGTGCGCTGGTGGAACGTCAAGCATCCCGCAGCGTACGCCGACCGCATCGCCGCGGGCCATTCTCCGGCCGCCGGGCGCGAGACGCTCGATACCGAAACGCGCAGGGTGGAGTCGGTGTTGTTGCGCACGCGGGTGCGTGAGGGGTTGCCCATTGGCGAGCTCGCGGCATCCGGTCGCACCGCCGTCGCCAGCCTCATCGCGGACGAGCTTGTCGACGCGCGCGCCGCGATCGCGGGACGTATCGAGCTCACCCTGCGCGGGCGACTTCTCGCCGACGCGGTGGTGCGCCGGCTGTTGTCAGACGATTAGCTACTTCACGAACACGATCGCCAACGGGTACTTGTAGAGCTGGCCGTTGTTGGCGGCGATCGCGGCGAGGATGCTGAAGATGATCGACAGGATGCCGGCGGCGGCCAGGATCAGTAGTCCGACCCCGATGAGCGAGGTGACGACGCCTGCCGCGTACGCGATCAATAGCGTGATCTGAAAGTTCAGGGCCGTCGCGGCGTGCTCGCGAATAAATGGGCCGCGGTCTTTGAGCACGATGTAACCGATGACGGCGGGTAAGAAGCTAAAGAAGATGCCGCCGACGTGGATGAGCGTTGCCCAGAGCCTCTCATCGCTGGGGCTGAGCGGCTGAACTGCTTGGTAGGGGTTCGTTGAATCCGACATCCCCCCATTAAAGCAGTGAGCCCGGGGGTAATGCCCCCGGGCTCACTAAATCGGCGCGACTACTTGATGAGGCGAATCGCGAACGGGTAGCGATATGCGCCGCCACCGTTGACCTTCACGCCGCCGATGATCGACAGGATGAAGTTCACGATGTACGGGACGTAGGAGATGAACAGGAACAGACCCGTGAGAGCGGTGTATGCGCCGAAGTTGTCGAACACGAGACCGCTCGCAGCGATCGAGACGATCGTGCTGACAATGCTCAATACGATCGCGGCGGCGATCCAGGTGATCTGCCAGTTCAGCGCTTCCTTCGACTCCTGACGCGTGAGAGTGCCACGGTCCTTGAAAACGAGGAAGATGATCAGAGAGGGCAGGATGCCAAGGACGCCACCGAAGTGGGCGAACGAAGCCCACTGCTTGTCTTCGGCGGGGGTCAGTGGGGCAGCCGGCTGCGGGGCCACAGGCTGCGGCGTTGCGTCAGTCATAATTTGTTCCCTTTCATGCGGGAGTAAGAGGCGGAGTGCGTTTCGCGCGATTCGCGTGCACCCTAATCTAGGGGCACTCATATCCGCGTGTCACAAGCTAGTGCCTGTTGCAAGGTGCGTGCAACGGTTTGGTCTCGGCGTGTCACGGTAGAATTAGCAGTCAGATTGATTGAGTGCCAGTCGAATGTAATTCTGGGCGTCAGGGCGAGGGCGGTGTGGGATGGTTTCGGATCGTGGTCTTGAGGTGCTTCGCGTCATCGTTCAGGACTACGTTGCCTCCCGTGAGCCGGTCGGTTCAAAGTCGATAGTTGAGCGTCACTCTTTCGGCGTCTCGGCCGCAACGATCCGCAATGACATGGCCCTGCTCGAGGACGAAGAGCTCATCACCGCCCCGCACACGTCGTCGGGCCGCGTGCCGACCGATAAGGGCTATCGCGTCTTCGTCGACCAGCTGAGCGATCTGCGCCCCCTCACCTCCGCGCAGCGGCAGGCGATTGAAGCTTTTCTCGGCCAGTCTGTCGACCTCGACGATGTGCTCGCCCGCACGGTTCGGTTGCTCTCGCAGCTGACGCACCAGGTTGCGCTAGTGCAGTACCCCTTGTTCCTGTCATCCCGAATCAGGCACATCGAACTGGTGTCGCTCAGCAGCACCCGGTTGATGACGGTGCTCATCACCGATTCGGGCCGCGTCGAGCAGCGCGTCACCGATACGGCCAGCACGGTGGATGACACATTCCTGTCCAATTTGCGTACCAGGCTGAACGCGGCGCTTGGCGGGTTGACCCTCTCCGAAGCCACCGCGAAGCTTGCAGCCCTTCCCCCCGAATTCTCGCCAGAGAATCAGCCGCTGGTACGTGAGGTCACCGACACCCTCGTCGAGCAGGTACTGGCTAACCGCACCGACAAACTCGTTATGGCAGGGGCCGCCAACCTCGCTCGCACCGAAGACGATTTCTCGGGAAGCATTTACCCCGTGCTCGAGGCGATCGAAGAGCAGGTCACCCTGCTGCGGTTGTTTAGCGAGATGGAAGTTGATCATCACGGGGTCTCCGTGAGCATCGGGCGGGAAAACGCAGGTTTCGGCCTGGCGGAAACGTCCGTGCTCACCAGCGGATACTCCTCCGCGGGAAGTGTTGCACGCGTGGGTGTGTTGGGCCCTACGCGCATGGACTACTCAAACAACATGGCCGCGGTGAAAGCCGTTGCCCGCTATCTTTCTCGCCTGCTCGGCGAGGACTAAGCACCGAAGAAACCAGAGAACAAGAGATTTGGCTGACCATTACGACGTGCTCGGTATTGACCGCAGCGCCACCCCAGAAGAAATCAAAAAGGCATATCGCAAGCTCGCTCGCGAGCTTCACCCCGATGTGAATCCCAGCCCCGCTGCCTCGGAGAAGTTCAAGCTTGTCACCCACGCCTACGACGTGTTGAGCGACGCGCAACAGCGACGGCAGTATGACCTCGGCCCCCAGGCCAACCTCGGTGGCGCCAACTTTGGCGGCTTCGGCGACATTTTTGAGACGTTCTTCGGCGGTGGTGGTCGCACCACCGGTCCGCGCTCACGGCGAGAACGCGGCCAGGACGGTCTCGTTCGCGTGGAGATCAACCTCGACGAGGTGATCTTCGGAACCAAGCGCGACATCGAGGTCAACACTGCGGTGTTGTGTGAGACCTGCCAGGGAACCTGCTGCGCGCCAGGAACCTCGCCCCAGCGCTGTGACATTTGCGGCGGATCCGGCCAGATTCAGCGCGCAATGCGCAGCCTTTTGGGTAACGTCATGACGTCGAATCCCTGCGGCACCTGTCGCGGCTACGGAACCATCATCGCCAACCCGTGCGTCACGTGCGCAGGCCAGGGGCGCGTACGCGCGCAGCGCGTCATCCCCGTCGACATCCCCGCGGGAATCGACACTGGGCTGCGCCTTCAGATGCAGGGCTACGGCGAAGTCGGGCCCGCTGGCGGTCCCGCTGGCGACCTGTTCCTGGAAATGAAGGTCAAACACCACGAGACCTTCAGTCGCAACGGCGACGACCTGCTTGCCACCATCGAGGTGCAGATGACCGATGCGATCCTCGGCACCACGACGACCCTCACGGGCCTCGACGGCGAAGTGGTCATCGACATCAAACCCGGCACCCAGAGTGCAGAGGTGCTGACGGTCAGAGAGCGCGGAATCACTCACCTGCGCGGCAGCGGGCGCGGGGACCTGAAGATCGGCGTGCAGGTTGTTACCCCAACCAAGCTCAACCACAAAGAGCAGCAACTCGTCACGCAGTTGGCCGAGGCGCGCAAACAGAAGGCGCCTGAGTTCACCCACTTCCAGCAGGGGCTCTTCACCAAGCTGCGCGACCGGTTTCTCGGGCTCTAACCGTGGCCCACTTTTACCTGGTCGAAGACCTCGCCGAGGCAAGCGTCGGCGACCGGGTGACGGTCAGCGGCGCGGAAGCGCGCCACGCGGTAACCGTCAGTCGGTTGGCGCTAGGCGAAACCATCACCCTGGGCAACGGGGCCGGCCTCGTGGTGAGCGGACCTGTGGTGACCGCGGAACACACCGAGCTGGTCGTCGAGGTAGCGACCGTCAGCATCGAACCACGGCGCGAGCCCGCAGTGTTTCTGGCTCAGGCGCTAGCCAAAGGCGATCGAGATGAACTCGCGGTTCAGGCGGCGACCGAACTCGGCGTCGATGGGGTGATCCCGTGGGCCGCATCCCGAAGCGTCTCCAAGTGGGAGGGCGCCAAGATTGCCAAGGGGCGCGATCGCTGGAGCGCGGTCGTGCGCGAAGCGTCCAAACAATCGATTCGCGCCTGGCTTCCCGACGTGCTCGACCTTGTCACCAGCAAACAGCTGGTGCGCCTGGCCGACGGCGCGCGGATGATCGTGCTCGAGCCGACCGCAGCGGCCACCCTCTCCGAGCTGCAGGTCGACGACCGCGACCTGATCCTCGTTGTGGGCCCGGAGGGGGGACTCACGCCCCACGAGCTCGACAGCCTTGCTGCGGCCGGGGCATCCGTGGTTCGACTGGGCGCCGAGGTGTTGCGCACCTCCACGGCGGGACCAGCGGCCCTGGCCATACTGAATGTCAAGCTTGCCCGCTGGTAGCGAAACCAGCGGTACTTGGGCGTTCGTCGCCGTTAAGCTGGTAACCATGCCTGACAGCCCCTCGATCTTCGCGCGCATCATCGCGCGCGAGATTCCCGCCGACATCGTGTTCGAGAACGAACGCATCATCGCGATCACCGATATTAATCCGCAGGCTGACGTGCACCTGCTTGTCATACCGAAGCATGCCTACGCGAACATCACCGACCTTGCCGCAGCCGATCCCGTGCTGCTCGCCGAGGTGGTGTCGGTCGCCCAGCAACTCGCCAATGAACGCGCCGGCGGCGAGTACCGTTTGGTTTTCAACACCGGCGCATCTACCGGTCAAACCGTTTTCCACGTTCACGGGCACGTTCTGGGAACGCAGGGTCGTGGCCGAGAACTCCAGGAAGGTTCCCTTGCCCTCTAGCGAAATTCCGTCCGAGCACCGCGACTTCGAGAAAGTCGAGTTGCAGGTGGATGGCGTGGCAATGGTGCGTCTGCTCGGCCCCCAGGATCGCGTGTTGCAGACCATCGAGAAGCAATACCCCCTCGTCGACGTTCTCGTACGCGGCAACCAGATCACTCTCAGTGGCGACGCAGCACAGGTGCGAGCCGCGCGCGCACTGGTCGACGAACTGGTGCTCATGGTGCGCAATGGCCAGGACCTCGGCCCCGTCGAGGTGTCATCGTCCAAGCGGATTCTCGACGAGAAGTCGGGCAGCCCGGCCGAGCTGCTCAGCCAGGCGATTCTCACCTCACGCGGTAAAAGCATTAGGCCTAAGACTCTCGGTCAGAAGCAGTACGTCGACGCCGTTGACGAGAACACGATCGTGTTTGGCATCGGACCGGCGGGTACCGGCAAGACCTATCTCGCAATGGCGAAAGCCGTGCAGGCACTACAGCGCAAAGAGGTCGAACGCATCATCCTGAGCCGGCCCGCCATCGAAGCGGGTGAGCGGCTCGGCTTTCTGCCCGGCAGCCTCACCGACAAGATCGACCCCTACCTTCGCCCGCTCTACGACGCGCTCAACGAGATGATGGACCCCGACCTGGTGCCCAAGCTGCTCGCCGCGGGCACGGTGGAAGTCGCACCGCTCGCCTACATGCGTGGCCGCACGCTCAATAACTCCTTCATCGTGCTCGACGAGGCGCAAAACACCACGCCCGAGCAGATGAAAATGTTCCTGACCCGGCTCGGGTTCGGCTCCAAGATGGTGATCACGGGCGACGTCACGCAGGTCGACCTGCCGATCGGAGCCAGCGGCCTGCAACTCGTGACGCGCGTGCTCGAAGACATCGACGACATCCACTTCGCGCGGCTCACGAGCGCCGATGTTGTGCGCCACACCCTTGTCGGACAGATCGTCGACGCCTACACCAAGTACGACGCCGAGAAGCAGCTCGAGAAGTACGAACGACAAGACGAGCCGCGCAAGCGTGATCGCAAGAATTGGGGGCGCTGAGGTGTCGATCGAGATCAACAACGAGTCCGGTGTCGACGTCGACGAGACCGCGATTCAGCGCCTCGCCGTGTACGCGCTCGACCAGATGCACGTGCATCCGGATGCGGAACTTGCGATTCTCTTCGTCGACGAGGCTGCGATGGAACAACTTCACGTGCAGTGGATGGACGAGCCCGGACCCACCGACGTTCTGAGCTTCCCGATGGACGAACTGCGCCCGGGAAGCGAAGAGAACCTCACGCCGGCCGGACTGCTCGGAGACATCGTGGTGTGTCCCCAGGTGGCGATCGCTCAGGCCGAGACGGCCGGCCACTCACCGCTCGAAGAGATGTTGCTGCTGACGACCCACGGCATCCTTCACCTTCTCGGTTTCGATCACGCGGAACCCGACGACGAGAAAGAAATGTTCGGTATCCAGCGCGACATTCTCGTCAGGTTTGCGCTGTCTGAGCGACGACGGTAGCCGCTCATGATGATCGGCATTTTTGTCAGTGTCGCGGTACTTCTGGTCGTCTTCGGTGCCCTGCTTGCCGCAGCCGACTCCGCTCTGACCGTGTTGAGCCGCACCGACCTCGTCGACATCGCCTCGCGCAGCCGGTCGCGCAAGTCGCTGTTGGCGATCTCGCTCGATCCCAGCGCGCACATCAACGCGCTCAATTTCATGCGCATTGTGGCCGAAACAACCGCAGCCGTGCTCGTCACCCTCGCCTTCGCCTATGCGATAACCGACTGGTGGTGGGCGCTGCTGTTCAGCTCGCTGATCATGACCGGCGTCTCGTTCGTGCTGGTCGGGTCGAGTCCGCGCAGCGTCGGCCGGGTCAACGCGCGACCGGTCATCCGGTTCGCGGCACCCATCGTGCGTTTTGTGCGGCTACTGCTGGGCCCGATCGCCGACGCTCTCGTCGCGATTGGCAACCGAGTGACCCCCGGCCGCCCGCGCACCGCGACGTTTTCGAGCGAACAGCAACTTCTGTCAATGGTCGACGAGGCCACCGAGCTCGATGTTCTCGAAGAAGACGACCGCGAGCTCATCCATTCGATCTTCGAGTTCAACGACACCGTCGTACGCGAGGTGATGATCCCGCGCACCGACATGGTTACCGTCGACAGCGACACGTCTATGAGTTCGGCGATGGGGCTCTTCCTCAGCAAGGGCGTTTCGCGGATGCCCGTGATCGGTGAAGACATCGACGAGGTTCTCGGTGTTCTTTACCTGCGCGATGTCGCGCGGGTCGAGCACGAGCAAACCCTCGACTCCGCAACGCTCACGGCTGCCGAGCTTGCCCGCAAAGCGCTGTTCGCTCCCGAATCGCAGAAAGCGGACAGCCTCCTTCGCCACATGCAGCTCGAATCCAACCACCTCGCGATGGTCGTGGACGAGTACGGCGGAATTGCCGGTCTCGTGACCCTTGAAGACCTCATCGAAGAGCTGGTCGGCGATATTTCTGACGAATACGACCATGAGGTTTCGGAGGTCGACGACCTGGGCGACGGGCGGTATCGGGTCAACGCGCGGCTGCCCATCGACGAGCTCGGCGACCTGTTTGGTCTAGAGCTCGAAGATGACGAAGTTGATTCGGTCGGCGGCCTGCTCACCAAAGCACTCGGCAGGCTCCCCGTCGTGGGGTCGACGGCCGAATATTCTGGCCTAATCCTGCGCGCAGACCGCAGTGAGGGGCGCCGCAAGCGCATCAGCACCGTGCTGGTTGAACGCGACCAGGCGCTCATCGATGTACAGTCGGCGTTCGCAGACAACAAAGAAACCGGTGATTGAGCGTGTCGAAATCTAATGACTTCAGAGCCGGTTTCGTGTCGTTCGTCGGGCGTCCCAACGTGGGCAAGTCCACGCTAACCAATGCGTTGGTTGGCGAGAAGGTCGCGATCACGTCGTCGAAGCCGCAGACGACCCGCCGTGCCATCCGGGGAATCGTTCATAACCCCGCGGGCCAGCTGATCATCGTTGACACGCCAGGGATGCACCGCCCGCGCACGCTGTTGGGGGAGCGTTTGAACAGCATTGTGCAAACCACACTGGGCGATGTCGACGTGATCGGGTTGTGCATTCCTGCGAACGAGAAAATCGGACCCGGCGATAAATACATCAACGAGCAGCTCGAGTCGTTCCCGCGTGCGAAGAAGGTCGCGATCGTGACCAAGATCGACGCGTCGTCCCGTCCCGGCGTCGCCGAGCAGCTTCAGGCCATCAGTGAGCTGCGGGACTGGGACGCGATCATCCCCATCTCGTCGTTCGACAAGGTGCAGCTCGACATTCTCGCGACCGAACTCATCAAACTCATGCCGGTCTCCGAGAAGCTGTATCCGGATGACGCGATCACCGACGAGACCATCGAAGACCGGGTCAGCGAGCTCATCCGCGAGGCCGCACTCGAGGGTGTTCAGGATGAGCTTCCGCACTCCATCGCGGTGACCATCGACGACATGATCGAGCGCGAGGGCGAAAAGAAGCTTCTCGACATCTACGCGAACCTCTTCGTTGAGCGCGACAGCCAGAAGGGCATCATCATCGGCAAGGGAGGCGAGCGACTTCAGGATGTCGGTGCGCGCGCCCGTGCCGAGATCGAGAAGCTTTTGGGCCGACAGGTCTACCTTTCACTGCGAGTGAAGGTCGCCAAGGAGTGGCAGCGCGACGCCAAGCAACTAGGCCGGCTCGGGTTCTAAGCGGGGCGCGCCCAGCGCGAGAAGCCACCCGCGACGTTCCACTCCGTCACAGATGGCTTTTCGGCAAGCGATCAACCACTGTGATCGGCTTACCGTCGGGGGAGACTCTGGCCGGACATCCTGTGGGCCATGCCCAAACGCTACCTGCAACATCCGCCAGACCTACACGCTGCATTCCGTGGAGTTCGCTCGTCAGCCCCAGCGTTGACACATTTCTACCGCGCCTGGAATTTCCTGCCGCTGCTCACCTTCGTGGCATCCGTCGCCCCGTCTCGTCGGGCCACACCCGTCTCGTCGGTCGTGGCCCTCGCCATCGAATTGGCCAGCGCAAGGATGACGACCGCTACCGGTCGTCATCCTGACGAAAAGTGGTAGCCTCAAGATTGTGTTCTTCGGTCTTCTTCTTAGCTGCCGCGACGAGTCCTAACTCAGGCCTCACTCGTCGCGGAGACTGGCGCCCCCACACAGCGCCGCTGGTCTGATCCACCCCCAGCGACGAGCGAAAGACAGATCATGAAGAACACCCAGTCGGCTTCTGCAATGCCGATCCATAAGTACCGCCCGTACCACGAGCAACTGAATGTCGACCTGCCCGACCGAACCTGGCCGTCGAAGCGCATCACCGAAGCGCCGCGCTGGTGTGCGGTTGACCTACGCGATGGCAACCAGGCTCTGATTGACCCGATGAGTCCTGAGCGCAAGCGCATCATGTTCGACCTGCTCGTGCGCATGGGCTACAAAGAAATCGAGGTGGGCTTCCCATCGGCAAGCCAGACCGACTTCGACTTCGTGCGCAGCCTCATCGAAGAAGACCTGATCCCCGACGATGTCACGATCCAGGTGCTCACCCAGGCGCGCGAAGAGCTCATCAACCGCACCTACGATTCGCTGAACGGTGCGAAGCGCGCGATCGTTCATCTCTACAACTCGACGAGCGTGCTGCAGCGTGACGTGGTATTCCGCACCAACAAGCAGGGCATCATCGACATTGCACTCACCGGTGCGCACCTCTGCCGCGCCGCCGAATCTCGGGTGCCTGGCACCGAAATTTTCTACGAGTACTCGCCCGAGAGCTACACGGGCACCGAGCTCGAGTTCGCTCTCGAGGTCTGCAACCAGGTAATTGAGGTGTTCGAGCCGAGCCCCGACCGCAAGGTCATCATCAATCTGCCGGCCACAGTCGAAATGGCGACGCCCAACGTGTACGCAGACTCGATCGAGTGGATGTCGCGGCGCCTGATTCACCGCGAGAACGTCATCCTGAGCCTGCACCCGCACAACGACCGCGGTACCGCGATTGCCGCGGCCGAGCTCGGGTACATGGCCGGAGCCGACCGCATTGAAGGGTGCCTGTTTGGCAACGGCGAGCGCACTGGCAACGTCGATCTGGTTGCTCTGGGTATCAACCTTTTCACACAGGGAATCGACCCACAGATCGATTTCAGCGACCTCGACGAGGTTAAGCGCACTGCAGAGTACTGCAACCAGTTGCCCGTGCCGGAACGCAGCCCCTGGGCCGGCGATCTGGTCTATACGGCGTTCAGTGGCTCGCACCAGGACGCGATTAAGAAGGGCTTCGAGGCGATGGAGGCCGACGCTAAGGCCAAGGGTGTCTCGGTCGACGAGCTCGTCTGGGCAGTGCCCTACCTGCCGATCGACCCGAAAGACCTGGGTCGCGGGTACGAGGCCGTGGTGCGGGTGAATTCGCAGAGCGGCAAGGGCGGCGTCGCCTATCTACTCAAGGCCGACCACGCGCTCGACTTGCCGCGCAAGCTGCAGATCGAGTTCTCCGGTGTGGTTCAAGCCAAGACCGACGCCGAGGGCGGCGAGGTTACCAGCGACCAGATCTGGGCGGCGTTCCAAGACGAGTACCTGCCGGCGCCCGCCGATCGCCCCGCGGATAAGTGGGGACGATTTGAGCTGTTCTCCACCCGCACGGCGAGTGACATGACCGGCGAGGTCGATCTCGACATTCGACTGCGGATCGGCGAGGAGGTGCAGGCGGCGACAGGTACAGGTAACGGCCCGATCGCCGCGTTCCTCGGAATCATGGCCGAGCAGGGCATCGACGTGAAGCTGTATGACTACGTCGAACATGCGCTGAGCGCGGGTGGTGATGCTCTGGCCGCCGCGTACGTTGAGCTGAACGTCAACGGCAAACGCCTGTGGGGCGTGGGGATCGACGCCGACATTTCGACGGCATCCCTCAAGGCGGTCGTGTCGGCGGTCAACCGTGCGGTGCGCACGGAGGCCGACGATCGGGAACTGGTCAGCGCGTAGCGCTAGCGCCGGCGGATTCGTGGCACCTTCGTGATCGCAGTCTGCTCGGGCAGCGACCAGTTGAAGAGCACGGCAAGCACGCGCACCGTGAAGGTAATTGCGACGCAGATCGTTGCGGCGAGAAATACCGGCGTTCCGAATTCGAGCATCGCGACCAGGCTCGAGGTTCCGGCAACGGCGGCGATCGCGTAGAGCGACCCCACGTGCATCAGCGCGATCGGACGATTCAGCAGCAGGTCGCGCAGGATCGATCCGCCCACAGCCGACACCACGCCAACAAAGATCGCCGGTACTTCGGGCATGCCCAGTGCCAGGGCCTTGGTGGTTCCGATAGCGCCGAACAGTCCGATCGTCAGTGCGTCGAGCACGTTGACGAGCGGGCCGAGGCGCGAGAGCAGGCGCTCGAGCAGCATCCCGAGCAGGGCCGCAGCGGTCGCGACGATTAGATACCAGTTGCTGCTGAGCGCGGCCGGCACTTCGCTCAACAGCACGTCGCGCAGGATGCCGCCGCCGAACCCGGTGGCGATGCCGATGATCGCGACGCCGAGCAGGTCGAGCCGCCGATCACGAAACTGCGCGGCGAACAGGGCACCCTGTGCCGCACCGATTCCCACGGCGAGCAGGTCGGCCCAGAGCGGGATCACGAAGAGCGGAGTCACGCGCTGTTTGCTTCCCGCGCATAGTCGGCGAAGGTGCGGGTGCCGTAGCCCGGCAGCGCAGTTAGGTGGTGGCCGGCCCGAAAAGCCGCCGTGATTCTGCCTGGGATTCGGAGGGTCACGACCGGTTTGTGCGTTCCGCGAGCGGCCTGCCATTGGTCGGCGCATTCCCGCAGCGTCAGTTGTTGGGGCCCGCCAATGTCGTCAACTCGTTTCGCGGGGGCGCCCGAGGCGAGTTCAGTCAGGCGCGTGGCGACCTCCTCCGTGGCGATCGGCTGGTCGCTGAGGTCGAGAGTTGCCAACACAGGCAGCCGACGCTGCGGGCGAAACAATCCGGCGACAAAGCTATGAAACTGGGTCGCGCGCAGGATCGTGTATTCCATGCCCGACTGCTCAATGAGCCGTTCACTCACCACTTTGTCGGTGTAGTACGCGAACGGAATGCGGTCCACACCCACAATCGAGATGAAGACCAGGTGGCCGACGGATGCCGCGCGCGCGGCATCGATGAGCCGTCGTGTCTGTGCAGAATCCTTCGCGCTCCCGGTGGTGGCCAGGTGCACAACCGTGCCAACACCGTCGAGCGCGCCGGGTAGCCCCGCTCCCGTGGAGAGGTCAGCGACGACGTGTTCGGCTCCCGCCGTGCGGCTTAGTACGCGCACGTCGTGGCCGGCGGCAGCGAGCATGGGAACAGTGAAGCGACCGAGGTGTCCAGTGCCGCCGGTAATGAGAGTTGTCATGGGGGTCACAGTTCTCATTCTGCCGGTTCGGCGCACAGGCAACCGTCGGTACGCCGGGGGATAATTGCCCGGTGCCGACCTACCGTGACGAAGTTGTTGTGCTGCGCACCCACAAGCTGGGCGAAGCGGACCGCATCGTCACGATGCTCAGCCGTCAGCACGGCAAGATTCGTGCGGTAGCCAAGGGGGTTCGCCGCACGGCGTCGCGGTTCGGCTCGCGTCTGGAGCCGTTTATGGTAGCCGATGTGCAGTGTTACGTTGGGCGCAGTCTCGACATCATCCAGCAGGCGGAGACGCTCGGATCGTACGGCGCGGACATTAGCGAGGACTACGCGAGCTACACGGCCGCCAGCGTCATGGCCGAAACGGCAGATAAAATTACGGATGACGATGGCTCACTTCAGCAGTATCTGCTGTTGGTCGGCGCTCTTCGCTCGCTCGCCCGCCGCGAGCACCACCCGTCCCTGACGCTGGACTCCTACCTGCTGCGATCCCTGTCGATCGCGGGTTGGGCACCGAGCTTCGTCGACTGTGCGGTTACCGGCGCACCTGGTCCGCACACGGTATTTGTCGCCCAGCTTGGCGGGGTGGTGGCCGATGAAGTTGCCCCTCCGGGAGCTCCGCGTCTCGACCTCGATACCCTGGGGCTGCTTGGTGCCCTGCTCGAAGGGCGCTGGGACTCCGTCGAGGCATCGCAGGAGCGCCCCCGAGCGCAAGCCAGTGGAGTCATCGCTGCCTACACGCAATTTCATCTCGAACGCAGCTTGCGATCCCTCCAGCATGTCGACCGCAGCGCATGAGTGCCTCGAAAAACGGGGTCGGCAAGACTCACAAAGACGCCGTCGAGTTCAGGCCGGTCGACTGGACGGGCCTGTACCCGCCGCACCTGCCGCGCAAGGCGCTACCCCACCACGTCGCATTGGTCATGGATGGCAACGGGCGCTGGGCCAATGGCAAGGGACTCACCCGAATCGAGGGGCATAAGGCGGGGGAGGCGTCTCTGCTGGATGTTGTCGCGGGGGCGATCCAGGTCGGGGTTAAGCACCTGAGCGTCTACGCGTTTTCGACCGAGAACTGGAGTCGCTCGCCCGACGAGGTGAAGTTTCTGATGGGCTTCAACCGTGATGTGCTGCACCGCCGCCGCGACCAACTCAACGACTGGGGAGTGCGCATTCGCTGGGCGGGGCGCAAACCGCGACTGTGGGCATCCGTCATTAACGAACTTAAGTTTGCCGAGCAGTTGACGGCCGACAACGACGTGCTCACTCTCACAATGTGCGTGAACTACGGCGGTCGAAACGAGATCACGGATGCCGTGCAGGCGATTGCGCGCGAGGTGGCGGCAGGCAAGCTGCGCCCGTCTGGAATCTCAGAGAAGGTCATCCAGAGGCACCTGTACCAGCCCGACCTCCCCGACGTCGACCTGTTTGTCAGGAGCTCGGGGGAGCAGCGCACGAGCAACTTCATGCTCTGGCAGAGCGCATACGCCGAAATGGTGTTTCTCGATCGGCTCTGGCCAGATTTCACGCGCACCGACCTGTGGCAGGCCGTGGAGATTTACGCTCAGCGAAACCGCCGTTTCGGTGGCGCTGTCGACGCGCCCACTGTGTAGTTCCCTTGCTGAGCAGATTCGTGGCTTTGCACTTTGTGTCACACTGACCTGAAGTGCTACCATCGGTTCAGGTCGTCTTGACCTTTACTGAGGGGCGAGCATGCACTATGCACCGCAGCAGCAGATCGCACTTGCCGTATCGACGGTAATTTTCGCGCTTCGGCCTCATCCGCGCACCGGTCTGAGCGCCCTGTGGATCCCCCTGGTGCGCCGCATCGCACAGCCATTCGACGGGCGTTGGGCATTGCCCGGCGGGTGGGTACGAGACACCGAAAGCCTCGCGGATGCCGCGGCGCGCGACCTGCGCGAGACCACCGCCCTCGAACCCGCCTACCTCGAACAGCTGTACGCGTTTGGTGGGGTCGATCGATCCCCATCGGGACGCGTGGTGTCGGTCGTCTACTGGGCGCTCGTGCGACCCGACGAGGCCGAACGCGTCACGGTGGGCGACAACGTTCAATGGTTTCCCGCCGACGAACTGCCCGAGCTCGCCTTCGATCACAACCTCGTTGTTGACTACGCCCTCTGGCGCTTGCGCACGAAACTCGAATACAGCCGCATTGCGCGGGCATTTCTCGGCGAGACGTTCACGCTCTCCGAGTTGCGGGAGGTGCACGAGGCGGTGCTTCAGAAACCGCTCGATCCCGCCAATTTCCGTCGCCAGGTCGAGCCGACGCTGATCGCGACCGACGCGGTCGTCGCTGGCGGACGCCATCGCCCTCCCCGCCTGTACCGCTATGACGAGGCGCACCTCGTCGACAACGGCCCGCTCGACAACCGCTGAACCCAGGAGACATCGTGGCATCTGTAGACACCCTTATCGTTTCGGCCCCCGGGGCCACCTGCGCCCCCGAATTGGCCGATGGTCCGTGGACCTTCGACCTCGGCACACCCGGCTACGGTCCCGGTGCGTCGATGGGCGACGTCATCCCTACCGGCTCACCGCGGCAGGGGCAACTGCCCGTCGAGTACCAGCAGGCGACTGGTGCGCAACTGCACGACCGCATCCGGGCCGCCAAAGACACCCTGGGCGACCGCGTTGTCATACTGGGGCACTTCTACCAGCGTGACGAGGTCGTGCAGCACGCAGACTTCCTTGGCGATTCGTTCCAGCTGGCCAATGCGGCCCAGACGGTGCCGAATGCGGAGGCGATCGTGTTCTGTGGCGTGCACTTCATGGCTGAGACGGCAGACATCCTCGCGCGCGAAGGCCAGGCTGTCATCCTTCCGAACCTGGCAGCGGGGTGCTCGATGGCTGATATGGCCGACATCGACTCGGTGCGGGAGTGCTGGGAGCAGCTTGAGGCGCTCTATGGAACGGAGCCCGACGCCGAGGGGCGGGTGCCCGTCATCCCGGTCACCTACATGAATTCGTCGGCGGCGCTCAAGGGTTTTTGCGGCGAACACGGCGGAATCGTGTGCACCTCGTCGAACGCGGCTACGGTGCTCGAGTGGGCGTTCGAGCGCGGACAGCGCGTGCTCTTCTTTCCCGACCAGCACCTGGGGCGAAACACGGCGAAAGCCATGGGGGTACCACTCGAGCAGATGCCGATGTGGAACCCCCACAAGCCTTTCGGCGGCAACGACGCCGAGGCGTTGTCCGATGCGCGGGTGATCCTGTGGCACGGGTTCTGCAGCGTTCATAAGCGCTTTACCGTGGCGCAGGTCGAGCAGGCCCGACTCGACTTTCCCGGTGTTCGGGTGATCGTGCATCCCGAGTGTCCGACGGCGGTCGTGGATGCCGCTGATGAGGCCGGATCGACGGAGTACATCCGCAGGGCCATCGCCGCGGCCACCGAGCCCACGACCTTTGCTGTGGGAACCGAGATCAATATGGTCAATCGGCTGGCCTCAGAGTTTCCTCAGCACACGATCTTCTGCCTCGATCCCGTCGTCTGTCCGTGTTCGACGATGTACCGGATCCACCCGGGCTACCTCGCGTGGGTGCTGGAAGCTCTCGTGCGCGGAGAAGTGCTCAACCAGATCAGCGTTCCCGACGACGTCGCTGTCCCCGCCCGGGTGGCCCTCGAGCGCATGCTCGCCGCAAAGCCGGTGATCTGATGCGCGTCATCGTTGTCGGAACCGGCATTGCCGGCCTCATCACGGCGTATCGCGCGAGCAAGAATCACGACGTGATCCTGGTGACCAAATCGGAACTCGCGGAGAGCAACACCAAATACGCGCAGGGCGGAGTCGCCGTCGCGATGTTTGCCGATGACAGCGTCGAATCGCACATCGCCGACACGCTCCGGGCGGGCGCCGGGTTGTGCGACCCGCAGGCGGTTGAGGTGCTGTGCAGCGAAGGTCCACAGCGGGTACGCGATCTCATCGCCCTTGGCGTGGAGTTCGATCGGATCAACGGCGAGCTGGCGCGCGGCCACGAAGCTGCCCATTCGGCGCGCCGTGTCATCCATGCCGGGGGTGACGCCACGGGGCTCGAGATTGAGGTTGCCCTGCTGCGTGCGGTGCGCGCTCTGGCCGTCGAGGTGCATGAGCACACCTTCATGCGCGACCTGCTGGTCGAGACGGATGCCGCGGGCCAGCGCCGAGTCGTGGGCATCGAGGCGATTGATCCCGACGGTGTCGGCCGCAGCATCACCGCCGACGTCGTCGTGCTCGCCAGTGGAGGCGCGGGTCAGCTCTACCAACACACCACGAACCCCACCGTCACGACGGGCGATGGCGTCGCCGCTGCCTGGCGTGCCGGCGCCGTGCTGGCTGACGTCGAGTTCTATCAGTTTCACCCCACGGCTCTCGCGGTGCCGGGCAATCCGTTGGTCTCCGAGGCCGTGCGCGGCGACGGCGCCGTTCTGCTCGACGAGGACGGCCGCCGGTTCATGTTCGACGTGCATCCGGACGGCGAGCTGGCTCCGCGAGACGTGGTCGCGCGCGGCATAGCGCAAGCGATGGTCAGGCAGGGTGGACGCCCGGTGATGCTCGACGCGACGGCACTCGGATCCGGGTACCTTGCCGAGCGTTTTCCTTCGATCACGCGGGTCTGCGCTGCCCACGGTTTCGATTGGGGCACCCAGCCCGTGCCCGTGACGCCGGCCGCGCACTACTGGATGGGCGGAATCCGCACGGATGTTTCTGGCCGCACGTCCCTTGCCGGATTGTTCGCCGTGGGGGAGGCGGCCTGCACGGGGGTGCACGGAGCGAACCGCCTCGCGTCTAACTCGCTGCTCGAGTCGCTGGTGTTCGCCTGGCGCGCGGTCGATGCGCTCGACTCGACCGCGGCACCCGTCGAGACGGTGGCGTTGCAACCGGCAAGCGAGCCGCAGGGTTCACAGCCGTTCGAGCGCGCCGAGCTTCAGTCGATGCTCTGGAATCTCGTCGGGCTCGAGCGAACTGCCGACGGACTGCACGAAGCGGCACGCAAACTGAACCAGTGGAAGTCGTCGGGCGATTCGGTTGCCGCGGGCGAGAACCGCAACCTGCTCGATCTCGCGCGAATCATTGTGACCGCGGCGCTACGACGTGAGGAATCACGTGGCGCGCACGATCGACTCGACTGTGCCGAAACCCGGCCCGAGCTTGCCCACTCGGTTGAGTGGGCAGCGCCGGTCACCGTTGCACAACTCGAAACAGAACGGGCACTGGCCTCATGAGCACAGCAGCACTCGACGACATCATCCTGCGCGCGCTGGCCGAAGACGCCCCGTGGGGGGATGTGACTTCCGAGGCGTTCCTGCCCTCGACGGCACGCGCGACCGCCCTTCTCGTGGCACGGGAGGCCGGCATCCTGAGCGGAATCGAGGTGTTTGCGCGGGTGTTCGAGCTCGTCGACCCCGGCGTTGAGGTGACGTTGGAGTCCACAGACGGCACGGCGTTCGAGCCGCGGGCGGTGCTCGCTCGGGTGAGCGGGAGTGCGCGCTCGGTCTTGCGCGCCGAGCGGATCGGCCTGAACCTGCTGCAGCGTATGAGCGGCATTGCCACCCTGACCGCGAGGTACGTGGCCGCGGTCAACGGCACAGCGCGCATAGTTGACACTCGTAAAACGACACCCGGGCTGCGAATACTTGAGCGGCAGGCCGTGCGCGACGGTGGCGGCCACAATCACCGTTTCTCTCTTTCGGATGCCGTGCTCGCCAAAGACAACCACCTCGCGGTGCTGGCGGCGGAAGGTGTGGGCCTGGCTGACGCCATTCGTGCCGCACGCGCTCGCATCGGTCACACCACCCACCTCGAGGTCGAGGTGGATCGACTCGACCAGGTGAACGAGGTAGTCACCGCCGGCGTGGACACGATCATGCTCGACAACTTCACCCCCGACCAACTGCGTGAGGGGGTTGCCATCGTCGCAGGCCGCGCTCTCGTCGAGGCGAGCGGTGGGGTGAATCTCGACACCGTAACGGCGATCGCGGCAGCCGGAGTCGACGTCATCTCGGTCGGCGCTCTTACCCACAGCGTTCGCTCACTCGACCTGGGGTTGGACATCGAGATCGCGCCATGATCTACCTCGACCATGCCGCGACGACACCCGTTCGTCGCGAGGTGCTCGAAGCGATGTGGCCATACCTGACGGGTGACTTCGGCAACCCATCCAGCCATCACGGGTTGGGGGAGTCGGCGGCAGCGGCGGTTCGGAACGCGCGACAGCAGCTTGCCGAGTGGTTGGGGTGCCGGGAATCCGAGATCATTTTCACGTCGGGTGGCACCGAGGCCGACAACTTGGCAATCATGGGAATCGCGCTGGCCAGCCCGCGCGGCAAACACATCGTGACGACCGCGATCGAGCACCCCGCGGTTCTCGAATCGTGCGCGTTTCTCGAGCGGCACCACGGCTTCGAGGTCACGGTGGTTGGCGTAGATGAAAGCGGTCTCGTAGCGGCCACCGACATCGCCGGGGCGATCCGCCCCGACACGACCCTGGTCTCGGTAATGCTCGCCAACAACGAGGTCGGTACGGTTCAACCGGTGCGCGAGATTGCGGCGCTCGCTCGTGCGGCGTCAGTGCCAGTGCACACCGATGCCGTGCAGGCGGCCGGGTGGCTCGACCTCGGCGTTAACGAGCTGGGGGTCGACGCGCTGAGCATCTCTGGCCACAAGCTCGGAGCGCCGAAGGGCATCGGCCTGCTCTACCTGCGCGGCGGCATGCCGCTAGAACCGGTCCTCCACGGCGGTGGGCAGGAGCGCGGTCGCCGCTCGGGAACCGAGAACGTCGCCGGCATCGTCGCGTTAGCGGTGGCCGCTCGACTGGCCGAGGCCGATCGACTCGAGCGTGTTGCGCTGACGAGCCTCGCGCGGGACGCGTTCATCGATGAGGTGCTCGCGACGGTTCCGGATGCCCGGCTCACCGGCGCGCGAACATCCCGACTTGCCGCGTCCGCTTCGTTCTGCTTCCCGGGTACCAGCGGGGAGTCGGTACTGCTGCGCCTCGAGGAGCGCGGAATCACCTGTTCGAGCGGCTCGGCCTGCGCTGCCGGCAGTGACGACCCGTCGCCGGTTCTGCTCGCCATGGGGATTGACCCGGGCGTTGCACAGACCGCGGTGCGATTCACTCTCGGCAGCGACACCACCGCGGAGCAGCTCATCGGTGTCGCCGCCGAGGTGCGGGCGGCGGTTGCCGCAGTTCGGTCGATCGGCGGCACGAGGCAGAGCCCGTCGTAGGCGCCACTAGGCTTTCCAGATGCCCACCTCGCACCCCATCCGCACCGGGATCATCGGTTTCGGCCTTTCCGGCCGTGTGTTTCACGCGCCGTTCATCGCGACGAATCCCGCATTTCGGCTCGACCTCATCGCCACCTCCAGCCCCGAGCGTGCCACCCAGGCGCGGGAGCAGCATCCCGCGGCTCAGATTGTCACCACGCCGGATGACCTGCTCGAGCGCGCCGGGGATCTCGATCTGGTGATTCTGGCGTCCCCGGCGCACGTTCACCTCGAGCAGGGAATCGCGGCACTCGAGGCGGGCGCACACATCGTCATCGACAAGCCGTTCGTGCCCACCGTTGTGGATGCGAAGAACCTCATTGCCACGGCGGAGCGTGTCGGTAAGAGTCTCACCGTCTTTCAGAACCGTCGCTGGGATGGCGACTTTCTCACGGTGAAACTGCTGCTTCAGCAGGGCGCCCTCGGCGACGTTCACCGCTTTGAGTCGACCTTCGAGCGGTGGGGCGGGGCCAACCGCGATCGTTGGCAAGACCTCACGACTGTCGAGCAGGGCGCAGGAATCACGTATGACCTGGGAAGCCACCTCATCGACCAGGCACTGCAGCTTTTCGGCCCCGCCACCGTCGAGCAAGCGGAGCTGTTGGTCGTTCGCGAGGGGAGCGTGAGCGACGACGACGCATTTATCTCCTTGCTGCACAGCAGCGGCGTGCGTTCTCACATCACGCTCAGTCGCGCGGCGGCGCAAAGCGGGCCGCGGTTTCGGGTGCTCGGATCGAAGTCCGCCTACACGGTCTACGGTCTGGACAACCAGGAGCCGGCCCTCGGCCTGCAGCAATGGCCGGGTTCAGTGGGATACGGCGTGACGCCGGAGTCTGACTGGGGCCTGCTCGGCATCGACGGCTCGCATGAAGGCCTCGTGCCTGTGCCCACCGAGGCCGGCGCGTACCCGGACTTCTACGCCGGCGTGGCCGCGACCATCAACGACGGCGCACCGCCGATCGTCGAGCCCACGAGCGCGCTTGAGGTTGTTCGCATCATCGAACGTGCCCACGCGCTATCGGCGGTCGCGTCGCACTGACCCGGCAGCTCGCACTGACCCGGCAGCTCGCACTGACAACGAGTGCCTCTCGGCCAACGATAGGGTTGTCACACCGCCGACCGGGCATCCAGCTCGGCTGAGAATTGGAGCACTTCGTGGCAACCCCCAGCAATCTTGACGCTGTTATCAACCTCGCCAAGCGCAGGGGTTTCGTCTTCCAATCGGGGGAGATCTACGGCGGTTCACGTTCCGCCTGGGACTACGGTCCGCTCGGCACAGCGCTCAAAGAGAACATCAAGAAGCAGTGGTGGCAGACGATTGTGCAGGGTCGTGACGACGTCGTCGGCATCGACTCCGCGGTGATTCTGCCGAAGCGCGTCTGGGAGGTCTCCGGCCACGTCGAGGTCTTCTCTGACCCGCTCGTAGAGTCGCTGCACACCCACAAGCGCTACCGTGCCGACCACCTGCTCGAGGCCTATGAGGAGAAGCACGGCCACCCGCCGGCCAATGGGCTGGCCGATATTAGGGACCCTGATACCGGCCAGCCCGGCGCCTGGACCGAGCCGCAGAACTTCTCCGGACTGTTAAAGACCTTCCTCGGACCGGTCGATAACGAAGAAGGCCTGCACTACCTTCGACCCGAAACGGCACAGGGCATCTTCGTCAACTTCGCCAATGTGCTCGGTGCCAGCCGGATGAAGCCTCCGTTCGGCATCGGACAGGTGGGTAAGTCGTTCCGCAACGAGATCACCCCCGGTAACTTCATCTTCCGTACCCGCGAGTTCGAGCAGATGGAGATGGAGTTTTTCGTCGAGCCGGGCACCGACGAAGAGTGGCACCAGTATTGGATCGACGAGGCCATGCGCTGGTACGTTGACCTCGGTATCAAGCCCGAAAACTTGCGCTTCTTCGAGCACCCGCAGGAGAAGCTCAGCCACTACTCCAAGCGCACCGTCGACATCGAGTACCGTTTCCGGTTTCAGGGCAGCGAGTGGGGGGAGCTCATGGGTGTCGCCAACCGCACCGACTACGACCTCAAGACCCATTCCGAGGCGTCGGGCACCGACCTGTCGTACTTCGACCAGACCAAAGACGAGCGCTGGATCCCGTATGTGATCGAGCCCGCGTTCGGTCTCACCCGTGCACTCATGGCCTTCCTCATTGACGCGTACGCCGAGGATGAGGCTCCCAACGCCAAGGGCGGCGTCGACAAGCGCACCGTGCTGCGGCTCGACCGCAGGCTTGCTCCCGTCAAGGTCGCTGTACTTCCGCTCTCCCGCAACGATCAGCTCTCGCCGCTCGCAAAGGAGGTCGCGGCTGATCTGCGCAAGCTGTGGAACGTCGACTTCGACGACGCGGGTGCCATCGGTCGCCGCTACCGCCGCCAGGATGAGATCGGCACCCCGTTCTGCGTCACCGTTGACTTCGATTCGCTCGACGACAACGCGGTGACCGTGCGCGAGCGCGACACCATGGCGCAGGAGCGCATCCCGCTCGAGGGGCTGCGAGGTTACCTGGCCGCGCAGCTCATCGGGGCCTAGCAGCGGTCTACTCCTCCACAGGCTTGGGTAGCGCGAAGGTTATCCCCGGAGCACTTATCTCGTCGTACCCACGGGGTAGCGATCGCAGACGCTACCGGCATGACCTTCAGAATCACGCCCCTACTTCGTGCCCTCGCCATTCTCTTCGCCGTGCTCACTCTTGCGGCGTTGCTCACCCTGTCTCAGCAACGCACCAGTGAAGTGTCGGCGTCCGCCGCAACGACGGGTGCTGGTTACAGCGGCATCACGCCGTACGGCGGCTACCTCGGCAACTACATCGCCCCGGACGGCTATCGCGTCTACTGCATGGACTCCACCTGGGACTGGCCGAGCGGCGCCACCGGCGGGGGAACCCTCACCACCTCGCTCGAGACCGCAGCCGGAGCTCCCGTGCACGGGTCGTACATCGAGAAGATGAACTACGTGCTCACCACCTTCGGCCAGACATCTGACCCGACGCAGGCCGCAGCAGTGAGCGCTTTCATTTACGCCTACACGAGCACCCGGGCGACCAACAACGGTGCGGGATACGCGGCGGGTGCCCACTACATCGACGGCAACGCCGTGGTGCTGTCGATCTATGACGTGATCTGGGCCGACGCCGAAGCCAACTACGCTGGCGCACCGCAGACGGCCCGCGTGACCATCACGATGGCGAACTCGTTCGACGGCTACGTCGACGTGAAAGCGCCCACTGGCGCTAAGGGAACTCTCACCCTTGACGGGGCGACCGTGGCGGGTGCCCAGTCGTCGACCGCGCCATTGAGCGGAAACACCCGCGTACCGATTGTCGGCACGCCACCGGGCGACGGTCCCGAGTACAGCATCACCGCGACTGCCGAATTCGCGGGAGTTGCCGGCGCCAACCAAGACGTCACGATCTACTACACGGGCTCGCAGCAGCGAACCCTGCGAGGGGGAACGTCCAAGCCGGTCACCTTCTCTGCCGACGACTCGGTGACGCTGTCGATCGAGTTCTCGCCGATCGTGCAGACCACGGTTGCCTCGCGATTCGTCGATGAGGGCGACGCGTTCGTCGATGGTGTCACGGCATTCGCGCTCGAAGGAGTCTGGCCAACCCGCGTGCCCGTGAGCGCGACGGGAACCCTCTATGGCCCGTTCACCGAGCAGCCGGATGTCGCTCCCGAGGCGCCAGAAGATGCCCCGGTGGTCGGCACCGAGACTCTCACCCTCGAGGGGCCCGGTGACTACACCACGAGCGGAGTTCTGAACGCCCCCATCACGGGCTTCTACACGTGGGTGTGGCGCATCAGCGCTGCCGATCAGGCCGATGCCACTCGCGCCCTGATACCCGACAACTACGAGTTCGCCGATGAATTCGGGCTGGTAGCCGAGACCCACGTGGTGCCGGTCGACCTGTCGGCGGTATCCCAGGTGTCGGTCTCCGAGGTGGGCCTGGGCGGCACGATCGGTGACCAGCTGACCGTGGCGCTCGAGAGTGGCTCGTGGCTCACGGTCGACGGCGTGCCACTTGAGGCGGTGTTCGAGGGAACGGCCTACTTTGTCGCGGGCGATACGGCACCCGTGGTTTCCGACACCGTGCCGATAGAAGCGGTGGTGATCGGCACCTCGACGATCGCCGCCCCGGGACCAGGCGTTTACTCGTCAACGACAGTGACGGCGCCCAGCGCGACCGCCGGGTTCGTGACGTGGGTGTGGCGGGTGTCGCCGGTCAGCGAACTCGCCTCGTACTTTCAGCCGTGGGTTGACCAGTTCGGGCTGCCCGCGGAAACGACGCGGGTGCTTACCCCGGCAGTCGTCACGAAGGCCGTGCCTGCGGTGGCGATCGGCGACCCGGTGTTCGATACGGCGATCGTCAGCGGAACGCTACCTGCGCAGCCGTCGTCTCTGGTATTCCAGGCCTACCTGCAGGCGGCCGACGAGACGGCGACGTGCGACGAATCGACGCTTGTCTTCGACTCCCACGATGACCCGATTGAGGTGACGGCGGTCGGCAACTACGACTCGCCCGTGACCACTTTTACGAACTACGGCACCCACTTCTGGGTCGAGTCGTTGTACGCCAGTGACGGCACCCTAATTCACCGTGGCGCGTGTGGCCTGCCGGATGAGACGACTCTGGTCGCTCCCGGCACCATCGTGACTAAGGCGGTCACGTCGGTCGAACTCGGCGATCCGTCGCACGACACCGCGGTTGTGGAGGGGCTGATCCCGCAGGGAGCAACGCTAGTTTTCGACGCCTACCGACAGCAGGGCACCGATGGCCCGCTGTGCACCACGGCTAACCGCGTGTTCCACTCTCAGCCGGTAGCGGTGAATGGCGCGGGCGAGTACGACTCACCAGCCACCGTGTTCACCGAGACGGGCACCTACTTCTGGGTCGAGACACTGTTCGACCGAGACGGTGAACCACTGCACCGCGGCGATTGTGGCGCCGCGGGTGAGGTCACGACGGCAGTGCCACCGGCTCTTGCTACGACGGGAGTCTCCACGGTGCAACCCGCGATCGTCGGGATCGGAATGGTTGCCCTTGGCGGGTCCGTGCTCGTGGTGTTGCTGGTGCGCCGACGGGTGCGCAGCTAGACCCGGCGGCAGCCATAGGTAACGACCTGCCGGGAATAGCCAACCCGAGCAGGTCGTTACCGCTGGTGTGAATGAACCCATCAAGGTAGACATCTGGTCAGACGTGCAGTGCCCCTGGTGCTACATCGGCAAACGCAAGTTCGAGGCGGGTGCTGCCGCATTCGGTGGTGAGGTCGAGGTTGAGTATCACTCCTTCGAGCTGGCACCAGACACCCCGGTGGATTTCGCCGGTTCTCCTCTGGACTACCTGGCCGAGCGCAAAGGCATCGACCCGGCGCAGGCGCAGCAGATGATCGAGCGAGTTACGTCAATCGCGGCATCCGTCGGTCTTGACTACGACTACGACCACGTGCACCAGACCAACACCGTGATTTCGCACGAGCTGATTCACTTCGCCAAGAGCAAGGGCCGCCAGCTGGAGATGAAGGAGCGCTTGCTGAAGGCCTACTTCGTCAACGGCGAGCACGTGGGGCGCATCCCCGACCTCGTTGAGATCGCGACGGAGCTCGGCTTCGACCGCGTTGAGGTCACCGACGCGCTCGAATCGCATCGTTTTCTCTCCGATGTGAAGGCGGACGTCGCCCTGGCGCAGGAGTACGGCATCCAGGGGGTTCCGTTCTTTGTCATCGACGGCAAGTACGGGGTGTCCGGCGCTCAGGAGGCAGAAACCTTCGCTAACGTGCTTACACAGGTTCAGAGCGAGCGCACCGAAAGTACTAAGGACTCCGAATGACCGAGGCAATGACTGCCCCCCTGCCGATCGTGCAGCCGCTGCAGCAGCTTGGCGATCCGACCGCCGCAGCGTGTGAAGGTGACTTCTGCGCGATTCCCGAGCACCACTCGCAGGCGGTCGTCAACCGCAAGTTAGACGACGACGCGGTTTAGGCGCGCTTGCCCGGTGTCGACAGCCGAATGATTTCTGCCGCGGTCGAATGCTCGGGCGCGGTAGCAACCACCCGACGGGGAACCTTCGTGATCGCGGTTGCCGAGGGACGCGGCGACAGCGATGCGTCGTCTGGGCGGTTCTTGCGCAGCGACTCGTTCACTTTGCCGCCAAGTACCGCACCGACCGCAAACCCCACCGGCAGCACAAACAGGTTCAGCACCGGCGGAGCACCAAGCGCGGCAGTGGCGGCGAACGTCGCGATCACGCCTATCGCCGCCCCGATACCGATGGCGAGTGCCCAGCGGTTGACGCGAGCGTTCTGGGTATCCCAGGTGCGCTGGGCTTCCAGCTGCGCGAGAGCCTGCTCACCCGGCAGTTCGCTGACGAAGGTCTTGTTGTCGAACCGGAATACCCACGGGTTGTTGTCCAGTGCCATGAGAGGTCGCCGCCCGTCAGTCGCTGATATCTGCGACGGTCGCATCGAATCCCGAGACCAGGTCATCAGCTTCTACCCACGCACTGAAACCGTGCTCACCGGCACCCATCGCTATGCGCTGGCCGAGCATCCGCTCGTCGGCGTAAACGGGCCACGACGTGGAGCTGCCGAACGGGGTGATCGTACCCCGCTCGTACCCGGTCGCCTCTAGTGCCAGCAAGGCGTCGGGCAGTTGCAGCTTGTTGACGCCAACGATGGTCCGCAGCTTGGCCCACGAAATCTGGCGATCGCCGGGGATGAGGGCGAAGAGAAACGAGCCGTCGTGGCGTTTCACGACGAGCGACTTCACGATCACCGATGGGGACACCCCGAGGAGCGCTGCGGCCCGTTCGAGCGAGGCGGCGTTCGGCCGCTCGACGATCTCGATCGGGATGCCTCGCGCTGCGGCATCCGCTGCCACGCGCTCGCGGCCTGAAGTCATGTGTTCCGCCTAAGTCTGGGAGAATTGAACCATGACCATTCTCGCGGCTGTCGCGCCGACTCTGAACATTGGGCCGCTTGCGCTCGATGTTCCCGTCGTGCTCGCGCCGATGGCGGGGATCACCAACACTGCCTTCCGCCGTCTGTGCCGCGAATATGGGGCGGGTCTGTACGTCAGCGAGATGATCACCAGTCGTGCTCTCGTCGAGCGCACCCCCGAAAGCATGCGACTGATTCGCCATCACGAGTCCGAGACCACCCGCAGCATCCAGCTCTACGGGGTTGACCCCAAGACCGTTGCCGAGGCGGTAACGATGTTGGTCGCCGAAGACCGCGCCGACCACATAGACCTGAATTTCGGATGCCCGGTGCCCAAAGTCACCCGCAAAGGCGGGGGAGCGGCCCTGCCGTGGAAGCTCGGACTGTTCCGAGAGATCGTGGAGCGCGCGGTGACCGCCGCCGGCGACATCCCCCTCACCATCAAGATGCGCAAGGGCATCGACTCCGACCACCTCACCTACATCGAGGCAGCGAAGGCCGCCGAGGGCGCCGGTGTCGCAAGTATCGCGCTGCACGCCCGCACCGCGGCCGAGTTCTACTCGGGCACCGCCGACTGGTCGGCGATCGAAAAACTCAAGAACACCATCACGGGCACACCGATCCTCGGCAATGGTGACATCTGGTCGGCGGATGACGCGCTGCGAATGGTCAACGAAACCGGGTGTGACGGCGTGGTGGTGGGCCGTGGGTGCCTCGGCCGTCCCTGGCTGTTCGGGGATCTTGCCGCTGCGTTCACCGGGCAGCAAAGCAAGATCGAGCCGAACCTCGCATTCGTCGCCCACGCGTTCAAGCGCCACGCGGAGCTACTGGTCGAGTTCTTCGATGAAGAGGATCGCGCCTGTCGTGACATCCGTAAGCACGTCGCGTGGTACTTCAAGGGCTACGCGGTCGGCGGGGAGCTGCGCGCCGCGCTCGCGACGGTGCAGACCCTCGAGCAGATGGATGAACTGCTCGCGCAGCTCGACGGCAACCAGCCCTACCCGGGGGCAGACGCGGAGGGGCAGCGCGGTCGTGCAGGAACACCCAAGAACCCGTCGCTGCCGCAGGGCTGGCTCGACAGCCGCGAGCTGCAGGAGACCCACCGCGCCGAACTCACAGAAGCGGAACTGAGCACCAGTGGCGGATAGCCCCGGCTACACCGTGTTCGATGCCGAGCGTTGGCTTCCCGAAGAACACTCCAGCAGGCGCAGCGATTTCGCGCGGGACCGGGCGCGGGTGCTGCACTCGAGCGCCCTGCGTCGGCTCGCCGCAAAGACGCAGGTGCTCAGCCCGACGGCCGGCCTCGACTTCGCCCGTAACCGACTCACTCACTCTCTTGAGGTCGCTCAGGTGGGGCGCGAGATTGGCGAGAGTCTGGGGCTTGATCCAGACGTGGTGGATACCGCCTGCCTTGCACACGATCTCGGGCATCCGCCCTTCGGGCACAATGGCGAACGCGCTCTCAACGACTGGTCTGCCGACATTGGCGGCTTCGAGGGCAACGCACAGACCCTCCGCCTGCTCACGCGGATCGAACCGAAGGTGTTTGGCCCCGACGGTCGCAGCTACGGACTCAACCTCACCCGGGCGAGCCTCGACGCGAGTTGCAAGTACCCGTGGCCGCGCTCCCACGGTATCGCCGACCCAAGCGGTCGCAACAAGTACGGCTTCTACGACGACGACACGGCGGCGTTCGAATGGCTGCGTGCCGGCGCACCCGAGCGCACCCGCTGCGTCGAGGCGCAGGTAATGGACCTGTCCGACGACATCGGCTATTCGGTGCACGACTTCGAAGATGCGATCGTCAACGGCTACGTGGATGTCACGGCTCTCGGCGCCCGCGTCGACCACGACGACCTCGTGAACTCGATGTTCTCGTGGATCGGTGGCGAGGTGGACCACGACGAGCTGATCGCCGCGTTCGACCGACTGGATAACCTCCCGTTCTGGATCGACGTGTGGGACGGCAGCAGGCAGGCGCACGGTCGCCTCAAGAACCTCACCAGTCAACTCATCGGGCGCTTCGCTGGAGCGGCCGTACAGGCCACCCGCGCCGCCTTCCCGTCGGCGCACCTTGCACGCTTCGGTGCCGACATCGTGGTGCCGCGCGAGATCCAGGCCGAGATTGCCGTGCTCAAGGGAATCGTTGCTGCGTTTGTCATGTCGACTAACTCCCGCCGCCCGATCTACGCGCAGCAGCGCGACCTGCTTTCCGAGCTCGCCGACGTGCTGCTCTGGTCGGCACCGCGCAATCTCGATGCGGGGTTCGCGTGGGATTGGGATGCCGCCACGAGCGACGAGCAGCGCAAACGCGCGGTCGTCGACCAGGTCTCCTCCCTCACAGACCAGTCGGCGATCGCCTGGCACGACCGTCTCGTCGGATGACCGCGTAGCCGAACGTAGAATCATCACGTGGCAGGCCTGATTCGACGAAGCGATATCGATGAGGTGCGATCGCGCATCAATCTCGCCGATGTCGTCGGCCAGTACGTCACGCTCAAGAGCGCTGGCGTGGGATCGATGAAGGGCCTGTGCCCATTCCACGAGGAGCGCAGCCCCAGCTTCCACGTACGCCCGCAGGTCGGTTTTTACCACTGCTTCGGCTGTGGCGAGGGCGGCGATGTCTTCACCTTCCTGCAGAAGATGGATCACGTCTCCTTCTCTGAGGCTGTCGAGCGCATGGCCGCCCAGCTCGGCTTCGAGCTGCATTACGAGGATGGCGGGCAGGCCGTCGACCATGGAAACCGCGCGCGCATTCTGGCCGCCAACAAGTCGGCGGAAGAGTTCTTTATCGGCCAGCTCGCCACCCCGGAGGCCGAGCCAGGGCGAAAGTTTCTGGGGGAGCGCGGCTTCGACCAGTCCGCTGCCGAACGATTCGGCGTCGGGTTCGCCCCACGCGGCGGTGCACTCTCTAAGCACCTCAAGACGCTGGGCTACAGCGAAGACGAGCTGGTGACCGCAGGACTGCTCGGGCGCGGCGAACGCAATGATGTGTACGACCGCTTTCGTGGCCGCCTGATCTGGCCCATTCGGGATGTCACGGGCCAGATCCTGGGGTTCGGTGCGCGCAAGCTGCTCGATGACGACAACGGGCCCAAGTACCTCAACACCCCCGAGACGCCGGTTTACCACAAGAGCCAGGTGCTGTATGGGCTCGACCTCGCCAAACGGGACATCTCGCGCCAGCGCCAGGTGGTTGTCGTCGAGGGCTACACCGACGTGATGGCCTGCCATCTGGCCGGCATCACGACCGCCGTCGCCACCTGTGGCACCGCGTTCGGCGTCGACCACATCAAGATCGTGCGCCGGGTGATCGGCGACGTCGACAATGCCGACACCACCGGCACCGGTGAGGTGATTTTCACCTTCGATCCGGATGACGCCGGCCAGAAAGCCGCGAGCCGCGCGTTCGCCGAGGAGCAGCGCTTCGCCGCGCAAACTTTTGTTGCCGTAGCACCCGACGGCCTGGATCCCTGCGACCTTCGCCTGAACAAGGGTGATGACGCCGTGCGGCACCTCATCAAGACCCGCAAGCCGATGTTTGAGTTCATGGTGCGGCGAGTTCTTGCCGCACACGATTTAGAGACGGTAGAGGGTCGGGTCGCGGCGCTGCGGGCTGCGGCGCCTGTCGTCGCGGGCATCCGGGACCAGGCACTGGGCGTGGGCTACGTGCGCAATCTGGCAGGGTGGCTTGGCATGGATCCCGGCGAGGTGTCGCGCGCCGTCGCATCCGCGCGAACGTCCAACCCAGCGAGCGACCGGGGATCGAGCGACCGGGGATCGAGCCTGTCGAGATCTCACCCCCGCGACGACCACGCCCCGCAATCCCCGCCCGCCAACGCCCCCGACCTCATGAAGCTCGCCACCGACCCCACCACTCGCCTTGAGCGCGACGCCCTCATGGCCATCTTGCAATACCCCGGCCACGTCGGCGCCGACCTCATTCGCCGCGTCTCGCAGGTTGCCTTCGCCGACCAGACGCTCGCGGTGGTTCGTGATGCCATCGCCACGACCCTCGAGGACTCGCATTCCGCAGACTGGTTGTCGCGGGTCGCCGCCGAGGTTCCGGCGCCCTACGAGACTCTCGTCAAGCAACTCGGGGTCGCTCCGATTCCGGAGCGAGCCGAAGTCATCGGGGTCTACTGCACCGGAGTGACGTCGGCTCTCGTCGATCGCGACCTGCTACGCCAGAAGCGCGACCTTCTCGGTACGATGCAGCGCCTTGATGTGGCATCCGAGTCGGAAAAGTATGCGCAGGTGCAGCGCGACCTGGTGCGCGTGGAGACCGAGCGTCGGGCGCTGCACGATCAGTAGCGAGCGTAATTCGACGCCCGATTGTTGCAAACGACGGCTGTTAGTTGCGTTCGTGTAAATATTTGTCACCTCTGGCGCTCACGATAGGAGGCCCCGGCACCTTGTGTGTTAGGACTGACTCACAGCAATGCATGGCGATCTTTTGTGCGCCGAAAGCATTCCTTGCCATTAAAATAGGAAGAGGTAGACGGATATGACATCCGCATCCAACAAGAGCAGGCGCCTTATCGGCGTTCTCGCTGGCTCCGCCACATTCGCGCTGGTTCTCGCCGGCTGCGCGGCGGGCGGCACTGACACCGGTGCATCGGGCGACTCGCTCATCGTCGGCACCACCGATAAGGTCACCTTCATTGACCCCGCCGGTTCGTACGACAACGGCTCGTTCGCCATCATGAACCAGGTGTACCCGTTCCTGCTCAACTCGCCGCAGGGCACCTCGGATGTTGAGCCCGACATCGCGGTGTCCGCTGAGTACACGAGCGACAACGAGTACACGGTCGTGCTGAAGCCCGACTTGGTCTTCGCCAACGGCAACGCGCTCACCTCGTCTGACGTCAAGTTCTCGTTCGACCGCCAGGTCGCGATCGCTGACGAGAACGGCCCTTCGGTGCTTCTCGGCAACATCGAGAGCGTCGAGGCCTCGGATGACACGACCGTCGTCTTCACCCTGAAGAACGGAAACGACCAGACGTTCGCTCAGATCCTGTCGAGCCCCGCTGCTCCGATCGTCGACGAAGAGGTCTTCTCGGCTGACTCCGTCACCTCGGATGAAGACATCGTCAAAGGCAATGCATTCGCAGGCCAGTACGTGATTTCGAGCTACGACTTCAACAACCTGGTGTCGTTCACCTCGAACGACAAGTACCAAGGAGTTCTGGGTGCACCGGCAACCAAGAACATCGACCTGAAGTACTACACCGACGCGTCGAACCTCAAGCTCGATGTGCAGGAAGGAAACATCGACGTCGCGTACCGCAGCCTGTCTGCAACCGACGTCGCCGACCTGCAGTCGAACGACAAGGTAAAGGTCACCGTTGGACCGGGTGGAGAAATTCGCTACATCGTCTTCAACTTCAACACGCAGCCTTATGGTGCGACGACCCCCGAGGCTGATGCAGCCAAGGCTCTCGCCGTGCGCCAGGCCGTGGCCGACCTCGTCGACCGTCAGGAAATCTCCGACCAGGTCTACAAGGGCACCTACCTGCCGCTGTACTCCTACGTTCCGGCTGGCCTGACCGGCGCCACCGAGGTTCTTAAAGACCTGTATGGCGATGGCTCGGGTGGCCCCGACGCGGATGCCGCTGCTGCAGTTCTCGCTGCTGCGGGTGTCGCGACTCCTGTCGCTCTCAACCTGCAGTACAACCCTGACCACTACGGTGAGTCGTCGGGTGACGAGTACGCGCTGGTGAAGAGCCAGCTCGAGGCGACCGGCCTGTTCACGGTCAACCTGCAGTCGACCGAGTGGGTCACCTACTCGACCGAGCGCACGGATGACGCGTACCCGGCGTACCAGCTCGGCTGGTTCCCGGACTACTCGGACGCGGACAACTACCTGACGCCGTTCTTCGCGACGGACAACTTCCTCGCGAACCACTACGACAATCCCGCAGTCAACCAAGACATCCTGGACCAGGCCGTCGAGCAGGACCCGGCCGCGCGCCAGGCCCTGATCGAGAAGATCCAGGCCGAGGTTGCCGCAGACCTGTCGACCGTGCCACTGCTTCAGGGCGCTCAGATCGCCGTCACGGGCGCTGACGTTGACGGTGCAGTTCTCGATGGTTCGTTCAAGTTCCGTTTCGGAAGCCTCGTCAAGGGCTAGTCAGTCACAGCTAGAGTCTTTCTAGCGCTGCTTGAGGGGGCGTCCCGCCGCGTGCGGGTCGCCCTCTTTCGCTTCTCCGCCCTGCACGATTGGTAAGAATGACGACGACGACAGTCCCGGCCGTGACCGACCCGGTTGATCCGGCCCCGCCGGCCCCACGACAGAAGCGAGCGGGTAACCCCCTCCTGCGATTCATCATCGTGCGGTTCCTGTTGATTTTTCCCACGATTTTCATCCTCGTGACGATGGTGTTCGTGCTGCTTCGCACGATTGGTGACCCGATCACGGCCGCTCTCGGTGGCAGGCTCTCCGCCGACCAACTTGCGGAACGCATCCGGTCCGCCGGGTACGATCGCCCGATCCTGGTGCAGTATTTCGAGTACATCGGCCAGGTTTTCACCGGCAACTTCGGCACCACCATCAGCGATGGGCGCCCGGTCTTCGAACTGCTGCTCAATTACGGAGGGGCGACGCTCGAGCTCGCGTTCTATGCCCTGATCGTGGCGTTCCTTGTGGGAATCCCGCTCGGCATGGTCGCGGCCTACTTCCGCGACAAGTGGCCGGACGCCTTCCTGCGCGTCATCGCCATCCTCTTTTACGCGACGCCGGTATTCTTCGCTGGGCTACTTCTCAAGCTCATCTTTTCCGTGTGGCTCAAGGTGCTGCCCGTCGCCGGGCGGGCGTCAACGCGCACGGAGCTTAATTTCAGCAAGCTCGAGAACCGCACTGGCATCTACCTCATCGATGCGATTCAGCTCGGCACTCCGGCGGCAATCGGTGACGTGCTCTCGCACGCCGTGTTGCCGGGCCTCGCTCTCGGACTGCTGACCGCCGGTGTTTTCCTGCGGCTCGTGCGCACCAACGTCATCGGAACGCTGTCCATGGACTACGTGGATGCTGCGCGCTCGCGCGGCGTGAGCGAATACCGACTGGTTCGCCGCCACGCCTACAAGCCCGCGCTAATCCCGATCATCACCGTCATCGGCCTGCAGATCGCCGTGCTACTGGGTGGCGCAGTGCTGACGGAGACGACCTTTGAGTGGAAGGGTCTCGGTTTCAAGCTCGCCGAGTACCTGAGCGCCCGTGACTTCGTCGCCGTGCAGGGCATCGTCGCGCTGCTCGCCGTCATCGTCGCGCTCAGCAACTTCATAGTGGACATCATTGCCGCGATAATCGACCCGAGGGTGAGGTACTGACGATGGCTAGAGCGACAGAGCCCCGTCGGCTGACGCCACTGTGGCACCGTCTTCCCGTCGTGCATCAGTTGCGCCAGAGCGTGGGACTTCAGCGCGGGATGCTCATCGCCGGCCTCAGCATCACGGTGTTATTCCTGCTCACGGCGCTGCTTGCGCCCCTCGTGGCACCCTACGGCTTCGCTCAGCTGAAAGACGCTGACGGTAACTTTGGCGCCCAGCAGCCCCCCAGTGCCGAGCACATTTGGGGAACCACGGTGGGGGGCTACGACGTGTTCTCGCGGGTGATTTGGGGAACCCAGACCGCACTGGCCGTCATCATCGTCGCGGTGGTGCTATCCATCTTCGCGGGCGTTCTGCTCGGCCTGGTCTCCGGCTACCTCGGCGGCTGGCTCGACCGCGTGCTCGTTGTTATCGCGGACGCCGTGTTCGCGTTCCCCACCCTGCTGCTGGCGATTGTTGCCGCAATCGCGATCAGCGGAGGGCAATCCAGCCTGTGGGGAGGCGTGCTCGCCGCAGCGGTCTCGATCACGGTCGTCTACATCCCGCAGTACTTCCGCGTCATTCGTGCGGAAACCGTGCGGATCAAGTCGGAGGCATACGTCGAATCCGCGAAGGTGATCGGTTCGAGCACGTCGCGCATCATGTTCCGTCACGTGCTGCGCAACGCGACGCGCACGCTGCCGCTCATCTTCACTCTCAACAGTTCAGAGGCGATCCTGACGCTTGCCGGTCTCGGCTTCCTCGGGTTCGGGATCGAACCGACGGCCGCCGCCGAGTGGGGCTACGACCTCAACCGCTCGATCTCGGACGTCACGAGCGGCATCTGGTGGACCTCGGTGTTCCCGGGCGTCGCGATTGTGCTGGTGGTGTTGGGCATCACGCTCGTTGGTGAGAGTCTCAACGACCTCGCCGACCCGCGGCTACGCACCCGCAGGCGGGCCAGCGTCACGCCAGCGCCCACCGCGGAGGCTTCGGCAGTGCCCGGTGGCAGCCTTGATGATGCCGTCAATCTCGACACACTGGAACAGACCGATCTGGTAGACACGACAGAATCCGAGGGGCTGAAATGACGCGCGTCGTCGATATCTCGAAACTTGAGATCGCTTTCGCTACGGATGCCGGAACGGTGCTCGCGGTTAATGACGTAAGCCTCTGCGTCGATGCCGGCGAAGTGCTCGCCATCGTCGGTGAAAGCGGAAGCGGCAAGACCGTCACGGCAAAGTCGATCATCGGGCTGCTTCCCGAGACCGCAGTGACGCGCGGCGCGATCATCCTCAATGACCGCGAGGTTATCGGCCTCACCGGCGCCAGGCTTCGGGCCACCCGCGGTGCCGACGCGGCGATGGTTTTTCAAGAGCCGTCCACCTCCCTCAACCCGGTGTTTACGGTCGGATGGCAGATCGCCGAGGGGCTGCGTGCTCACGGCAAGTACACGCGCAAAGAGTCCAGGGCGAAGGCCATCGACATGATGAAGAAGGTCGGGATTCCCGACGCCGAAACCCGGGTCGACTACTACCCGCACCAGTTCTCGGGCGGCCAGAAACAGCGCATCGTGATTGCCATGGCGCTCGTGCTCGACCCCGAACTCATCATTGCCGACGAGCCAACTACGGCACTGGATGTGACGGTGCAGGCCGAGATTCTTGACCTGCTGCGCCGGTGCCGTGATGAGTTCGGTACCGCCATCATCCTGATCACGCACAACATGGGTATCGTCGCTGACCTTGCCGATCGGGTTGCCGTGATGTTCGAGGGCACACTGGTCGAGGAGGCGGGCGTCGTCGAGCTGTTCACCGCTCCGAAGCACGAGTACACGAAGAAACTTCTCGCCGCCGTGCCTCGGATCGGCTCGGGCGGCGCACGCGCGACGGCCCGAACGGCCGAGCGCGTGGCATCCGGAACGGTCAACACCGCCGCGCCGGTGGTGGTCGCTCGCAACCTGGTCATCGAGTACGCCGGGGGATTCGGACGCCGTTCGTTCCGTGCCGTGGACGGCGTGAGTTTCACCATCAGCCCCGGCGAGGTGCTGGGGCTCGTGGGGGAGAGCGGATCGGGCAAGACAACCATCGGTCGGGCGATTGGTGGCCTCACGAGGGTGACGGGCGGCTCGCTGCAGGTGCTCGGGCACGAGATGCTCGGCATTAAGGAGCGCACATTCAAGCCCGTGCGCGGCGATATCGGCTTCGTGTTCCAAGACCCCGCATCGAGCTTCAATCCGCTGCTGACGATCGCCCAGTGCGTCGCCGAGCCGCTCATCGTTCACGGCCGGGCTGGGGATGCCGCGGCGGCACGACCGCGCGTGAACGAGTTGCTCGAGGCCGTGCAACTCCCTCGAGGCTATGGCGATCGCTTTCCGCACGAACTGAGCGGTGGGCAGCGACAGCGCGCCAGCCTCGCGCGCTCGCTCGCTCTTGACCCGACCCTCCTCATCGCCGACGAGCCCACGAGCGCGCTCGACGTGTCGGTGCAGGCGCGGGTGCTGGAACTGTTCGCGGAGCTGCAGAAGCAGCTGGGTTTCGCGGCGCTCTTCATCAGCCACGATCTCGCGGTCGTCGACATGCTCTCTGACCGTATCGCGGTGCTGTATCACGGGCGGCTCGTGGAGGAGGGCACCGGGGCTGAGGTATTGGGTGCGCCGCAGCATCCGTACACCCAACGGCTGTTGGCGTCGTTACCGGTTCCCGACCCCACCGAGCAGGCGCTTCGGCGCGAACACCTCCACTCCCTGCAGGCGGCGGACCTGGCGGAGTCGGCATGACCGAGATGACTTCGCTGCCGATGGCGGTGAGCGCGCGTGACCTCTCGTTGCGATATGACTCCGACAACCCCGATACCCGGTCGGTGGCGGTCGACGGCGTGAGCTTCGACATTGCGCCCGGCGAGGTTCTCGCGGTGGTGGGCCAGACCGGCTCGGGCAAAAGCACTCTCGCGCGCGCGGTTGCGCTCGAGGCCGACCGTGGATACGAGGGGTCGCCCCTGATCAGCGGGGGTTCGCTGAGCGTTCTGGGAACCCCGGTACGCGAGATTTCGGGACGCGGCCGCGATCGGGTCGGCCTGCGGGTCGGCTACCTTCCGCAGGAGGCTGGCGACTATCTCGAGCCGCGGTTGACGGTCGGCGAGAACGTGGCCGAACCCATATTCGCCCGGGATCGCCGCTACGACCAAGACGAGGCGGGCGAGCTCGTTGCCACACTGATCGACGCGGTGCGCCTTCCTTTGGCCACGATGAACAAGTACCCCCACGAGCTCAGTAAGGGCCAGCGGCAACGTGTCGCGATTGCCCGCGCGATGATCCTCGAGCCGACGCTGCTCGTCGCCGACGATCCGACCGCGGGAATCGATGTGACAGTGCGCGGCGCGATTCTCGACATCATCGTGGCCCTGCGGCAGCAGCGCGCGTTTTCCGCGCTCATTGTCACGGCCGATCTTGGCGAAGTGCGGCGCGTGAGCGATCGAGTTGCGATCATGCACGCCGGCATGATCGTCGGCATCGGAAGCCTCGACGAACTGCTCGGCGACCCCCGTCACCCCTACGTCAAAAGTCTCGCCGGTTCGCTGTCGGCCCCGTTGCGCAAGGAGCTCAGTGTCAACTAGTGCAGACACTGTCGCCTACATCGAGAACCAACCTGGCGACCTGCTCGAAGACCGCGAGTGGTTGCGAGCCGCGATCAGGGCGACCGCGGATGCCCTTCCCGAGGCATCCCCAAAGAAGCCGAGGGCCCGCAGGCCGCGTTCTTCGGGCGGAGCAGGCGTATGAGGGGGCCGGGGGAGCACCGTGACCCGCTTGCCGCTCTCGCGGTGCCGCTGAGTCCCGACCTGCGTCCGTCCGCCGGATCGATCGCCGTGCTGCCAGTGCCCACCCAGCTAATGCTTGATGCGATCGCCGCCGGCGGGGGCACCGTTGGTGAGCTGTCGGCACAGACCCGCGGGCTGGTCTGGCTTGGCGGTTCCAGCGACCAACTGGCGGGCCTTCTGCGTGCCAACGAGCAGATCGGCTGGATCCAGTTGCCGCTCGCGGGTGTCGACAACTATGCGGCGTTGTTCGTGGAGTTTCCCGAGCGACTGTGGACGAGCGCCAAGGGGTCGTACTCCGAGGCCGTCGCCGAGCACGCCATCACCCTGATGCTCGGGGTGCTGCGGCAGCTTCCCGAGAAGAGTCGCTCGGCGAGCTGGGCGCCCGTCAAACAGGGAATCTCGCTTTATGGTCGCCCGGTGCTCATCGTGGGTGCCGGCGGAATCGCCGTTGAGATCATGCGACTGCTTGCGCCATTCGAGGTGGATGTCACGATCGTGCGCCGCTCGCCGGGGGACCTGCCCGGCGCCAATCGCACCGTCACCTCCGACCGTTTGCTCGAGGTGTTGCCGCACGCCGACGTGGTAATTCTGGCCGCAGCCTCGACGGATGAGACCGCACAACTTATCGGTGTGCGCGAGCTTGCCGCGATGAAGCGGACCGCGGCGCTCGTGAACATCGCGCGCGGACGCCTGATCGACACCACCGCGCTCATCTCCTCGCTCGAGTCCGGTCACCTGTGGGGTGTCGGCCTTGACGTGACCGACCCCGAACCGCTGCCCGACGGTCACCCGCTCTGGAACGCACCACGGGTGGTCATTACGTCGCACTGCGCAGACACCCCCGAAATGATCGACCCGCTGCTTGCCGAACGCGTGCGTCTCAATGTGGTCGCCCTGCATTCGACGGGTGCGTTCGTGGGCATCGTCAACGCGAGTGCGGGGTACTGATGACTCGCTGGTGGGTGGGCGCATACGGCCCCGACATGCACGGCACGGCAGAGGGCATCGGGATGCTCGGCTCGCGCGACGACGGGTCACTTCAATGGCTCGGCCTCGCCGCCCACACCCCGAGCCCCACGTTTCTGCTCCGGTCGGCCGGCCGCTTGTGCGCGGCAGAGGAGGGTTCTGGCAGCGTGGTGTCATTCGACGTTGACGGCACGGATCTCACCTTCGCCGCGCGCGTGCCCTCCGGCGGCACCGGGCCGTGCCAGATCGCCGAGGTCGACGAACTGCTCGTTGTCGCTAACTACTTGGACGGCGCGATCGGGGTGATCGGCGGGGACGACCTGCTGCAGGTGATCGCGCCACAGCCCGGATCCGGACCGAAACCGGAGCAAGACGGCCCGCACGCCCACGCGGCTTTCCGCCTCGACGCGACGACCCTGGTCACCCTCGACCTCGGCGCCGACCGCCTCGACCTGCACGAGGTGGCCGGGCGCGACGTGATTCCCCTCGGAAGTGTGACGGTTGCCGCCGGAACGGGACCGCGGGACATCGCGCGGCATGCCTCCGGCCATCTCTACGTGTTGGGTGAGCTCGGCGGCACAGTGCTCGTCGTCACGTGGGTGGGGGCGGTGGCCTCTGTCGTGGCATCCGTCGACATCCCCGGTGCAGAACCGGGGGATCACGCCGCAGCCCTCGGATTCGGACCGAACGGCTTCGTGTACACCGGGCTGCGCGGAAGCAACCGCATCGGCGTGCTTCGCGCGAGCGAAGACGGCGCAACGCTCGAGCCGATTGGCTGGGTCTCGTGCGAGGGGGACTGGCCGCGACATCTGGTCGTTGACGGTGACCTGCTGCATGTGGCGAACCAACAATCGAACACTATTGCCACCTTTAGGCTCGGTGATGACGGGATGCCCGCGCTGGTTGCCACCACGCCGGCACCGTCGCCGACCTATCTTCTGGCCGTCGAGTGAAGACGATTTGGAGACTGCCGAGTCTTTGATAAAGTAGCAAGGCTGTTCCAGCAATCCTCGATAGCTCAATTGGCAGAGCAATCGGCTGTTAACCGATAGGTTCTTGGTTCGAGTCCAAGTCGGGGAGCTAAAGGCCCGGGTCCTCCACGATCCGGGCCTTTTTCGTGGGTGCGCTGGTGTGCGAACCCAGCTCGGCTACTCCCGGGGGAGTACACCGCGGGCACCCGCCAGCGGACGCAAACTTGCCGGGTCGCAACTACGATCGACACATGTCACGCCCCCCGCATTTCGAGCGCGCCGCGTGGCGCGACAGCTGGCACGGCAGTTGGCAAGAGGAGTGGGCGTTTCGTCGTCCTCGCGAATATCGGATG
>Ga0105046_10000460_pt1 | contig 56525 bp, 45 predicted proteins | sample MAT03_FD_78385 | JGI IMG/M metagenome (GOLD analysis project Ga0105046, IMG submission 78385) | Freshwater microbial communities from Lake Fryxell liftoff mats and glacier meltwater in Antarctica - MAT-03 (megahit assembly) | ecosystem: Environmental > Aquatic > Freshwater > Ice > Liftoff... | reverse complement strand
TTTCAACTTCAGACAGAGATGCATAGTGGTTTTTGAGTATATAAATTACTGCATTTATTCCCGAAAGTGGCGACCTCAGATCATGCCCTAAAATAGAAAAAAGCTTGGTTTTGTCATCATTAAGCTGCCGGAGTATGCGCTCTATTTCTTTCTGACGGAGATAATCCTGCGTAATAGAAATTGTGGCAAAAAAAGCAACAACAAGGGCAATAACGATTGCGAGGTAGTTGGTATAGGTACCGTAAGAAATGCTTCGGTCAATGTACTTTCTGTTAATCTGGAGAGATACTTTCAGGTCATTTTCAATGCTTTGCAACAGCTCTTTTACTTCGATCGATTTGTCTGTACTTTGGGCCAAAAGCTCTTTTGCTTTATTGATATTGGCTTCACTTTTAGTTTGAATTAATAGTTTTGTTTTCTTGAAAACCTGCTGTTTCTCTTCAATATGCGATCGAAGTTTGAGTAATAGTTCAATTGACACCAATCGGGAGTTTCCAGTATCCAACAGCAAATGAGTCTCTTTCATTAGTCGAAGCACCGACCTGTCGTGGCTTCGTAAATAAATGGACTGCTTAGAAATAAAGTAATTTTTCAATGCGCTTTCAGCAAAACTTAAATCGGATTGGATCTGAGAAAGCACGGCCAACTTTGCATATATCTCTTCGACCTTGTTGACATTGGATTTCAAATTTGAACTAATCTCATAGCTCAAAACAATGTTGACAATAAATGTTCCGATGGTAAGAATAAAACCTCCTACCACTATGGTCAATGGCCTGTTGCTGAAAATAATGCGGAAAAATTTTTTCATGGCATTCCGCTCATCTATTTTGTATTCAAGTTTTTACCTTAGTGAAGGCAATGTGCAAAAACTTATTGCAAAACCTGAGTCAATTTTTGATTTAAACTCTCTCCTCTAAGGTTTTTAGAAACGATCTTGCCATCTGGATTGATTAAATAAGAGGCTGGAATTGAATTAACTCCATAGGTCTGAACACTGGAATTCTCCCATCCCTTCAATTCCGAAGCATGTGCCCAAAACATTTTATCTGTAACCATTGCCTTCATCCACGCTTCTTTTTCAGAATCCAGACTGATACTGAAAATCTTAAAATTCTTAGCCTTAAACCGATTGTATGTAGCAACAAGATTTGGATTTTCAGCACGGCATGGTTTACACCAGGATGCCCAAAAATCCAACAATACCCAGGAGCCTTTAAAATCAGAAAGCTTAACAAGTTTTCCGTTTGGATCGGGTTGTGTTATTTCAGGAGCCAATCTGCCTATTCCAAGTTTACGGGGTAATTCCAGATAGCTCTTCATTTTTTGGGTGTAAACTGCGTTGGGCTTTTCCTTTTCAAAACGAAGCGCCAAAGAATCGAGGTAAGCAAAATCTTCTTCAACCGAAAGCATCGAGGTTGCTAAATGACTAACAGGGCTTGGTCCTATGCTATCAATCAGATGCTTAATCTGTAATTTATTGGAATTGAGGAGATTCATAAAGCTTTTTTCTATCAAATCGCCTTTCGAAACATTGCCTTTTTGCATTGCTTCCTGAAAATTGTATTGAAGTTCTCTGCTTTCAATATCAAACTTTTGTCTGATCATTTCAACTCGCCTCATCACGTCTGTTAATGGGGAGTTGGTATAAACGGCGGTCGTGTAAAACTGATTGAAATCTGCTTCAAGCTTGTGCAGGCCCTTTTCCAAAAAAACCGGAAGTCGCTGATCTCCAATGATAATGAGATAAAGCTGTTCAGTATCTGCAGGTACATCAAAATTAAATTTGCCTTCTGCATTTGCTTTGGTTGAATCTATGGCTTGAGGTCCTTTTATGTCAACCTTGCTTAGATATATAACGGCTTCGCCCTTCAAATTTTTTATTTCAGCCTCTATTTGAGCCTTGGCGCCTTTTAAATCTGAATCTTTATTTGAACATGAAAAACATGCAAACAGAGTGCAAACGAAAAACAGTGATTTTCTATGTTGATTCATTCTTTTCGATTATTTTTTTATCCACCAAGTTCCTTTGATCTGGTTAAGGCCGCTTGGAGTCCTGAACCAATTTGATTGCTGATGTCATTGCTGATAAAGCTTTTAATTGCTGCTTCTGTTGTTCCTCCTTTGCTGGATACTTTTTCTATCCATTCACTACAAGTGATATTATTTTTAGACAGCAAATGTATGGCCCCTAAAAAAGTCTGTTCTACCAATGTTTCTGATTCAGAAGCTGAAAATCCCATGGTTTGGGCAGCATCTATCATCGATTGCATGAAGTAGTAAACATAGGCCGGACCTGATCCTGAAATGGCGGTAACAGCATCAAGAAAATGCTCCTCATCAAAATAAAGAGACTTTCCAGTAGTATTGAGCAGGTTTTGAACTGAGAACAACTCCGATCGCAAAACGGAAACATCAGCAGTAAAGCCAGTCATGCCCATGCCTATTTGAGCCGGGAGATTTGGCATGGCTCTAATCACTTTTGTAGTTGGAAGTGCCTTTTTTAAAGTGTCAATTTTAACACCAGCCATAATGCTTAGAACCAATTGATTGGGCTTCATAAACATGGCAACTTTTACAAACAAATCATGGGCATCCTGCGGCTTGACCGCAAAAATAATAAGATCCATTTCCTGGATCATTTCATTGGGTTCGGAAAAAACAGATTCGAAGCCCAAAGAATTAAAAAGGGGTATTTTATCTGCTGCTTTCTCCAGAATGTAGAGGTCTCTTTTGGAAACAGAATGGTTGGAAACAAAGCTTTCGGCATAAGTCTTCCCCATATTTCCACCACCGATTAATAATATTTTCATTTCAAAAATTATAAATTGGGCTTTACTTTAGATTTTATCAATTCACAAAGCGCTTGAAGTTCCTCCTGAGATGGATTCAATTTCTTTTTTGAAAAATTGATGTCATTCATTTCCTGCATGGGCACCAAATGGATGTGTGCGTGTGGAACTTCGAGTCCGATAACCGAAATACCTACTTTGAGGCAAGGCACGGCCAATTTTAAACCCTTGCCAACCTGCTGAGCAAAAGCCCACAAAGCCAAATAGTCTGATGAAGGCAAATCAAAAATATAATCAATTTCCTTTTTGGGAATGATGAGCACATGTCCAATTGCAACTGGGTTGATGTCTAAAAAAGCCAGATGGGAAGCGTCTTCTGCAACTTTATGTGCTGGAATTTCGCCTGAAACAATTCTGGAAAAGATGCTTGCCATTCTTTAAAAAGAAGTTCCTATTTCTAAAATTTCAAATTCCACTGCGCCAGCAGGAACCTGAATGATGGCTTTCTGGCCAACCTTTTTTCCCAAAAGTCCTTTACCAATTGGACTCTTTACTGAAATCTTCCCAGACTTCAGATCTGCTTCTTCCTCAGCAACAATGGAATAGCTAATTGTAGCGCCATTCTTGGAATTTTTGATTTTCACCTTTGTCATTATATTGACCTGACTGGTGTCAACAGAAGCCGCATCGAAAACTCTTGCGTTGGCAACGATGTCATCAAGTTTTGAAATCTTCAATTCCATATGGCCTTGTGCATCTTTTGCGGCATCGTATTCGGCGTTTTCGCTCAAATCGCCTTTGTCTCTTGCCTCGGCAATCTGCCTTGCCATATCAGCCCGACCTCTAACTTTCAGGTCGTTAAGTTCATCTTTCAGCCTTTTTAAGCCCTCTTCTGTATAATAAGAAATTGCCATATTGGTTTGTACTGTATTAAAAAAAGAAAAACGGCCCCAGACGAACCGTTTTCAAACACAAAGTTAAATGAATATTTTTAAAGTGACATAATGATCGCAAAACGATGGGTACCACCAAACGATCTTGTCATTGAATAGGAATAATCAAATCCGAATATTTTTGATTTTGTTCCACCCGAATACAAATCTGTACTGCTGGTTTGAGCCATTTCTCCAGTTTTTGTTCTAACGTATGGAATCTGAAAAGTAGCGCCAAATGAGGGTCCAAGATTTGCAGTTGTTGTTTCTGTTTTTGAGAAAATACCTTCCTGATAATCGTAGCCTCCGCGAAGCATAAACATCTCTTTCCAGGAAGCCTGAACTCCAAACTGATATTGATCTGAAGTAAATGAATTGGATCGGAAATTGAAACATGGCGTTAATTTCAAGCCTTCTTCAACCATATAAAAATCATATCCAAAACCAATGTTGAGCATACTGGGTTGTTCGAATGCGGCTGTGAGCAAGCCAATCGTTTGGGAATATGCCTTGTTTTGTGTGGTGCCTCGGCTCGTGAAAGCATCACCTCCAAAAGAAATTTTCGGCCCCAGGTTCATAATGGAAACACCAAATTTGAATTCTTTTTTCTTTCCTGTTTGGTATTGAATTCCGGCATCAAAGGCTATACCGAAAACAGAAGCAGATTGGTTGGCTTGAGAAATGCCACGAATCAAAAGTCCACCAGTAATTCTATCTGAAAACTTCTTGGCATAGGCTCCTCCAAAATTAAAAATTTGTGGCTTGAAAGTTCCATTGCCTTCAGGTTGATCTACCGTGGTTTCATAGAAAGTGCCCAAATCATATGCGCTCAAGGTTAAACCCATAACTCCCCCTTCACCAAGCCTTTGTCCAAAGCCCAATGAGTTGATTCTGATGTCACTACCAACCAAGTACAAAGCAGAACAGAAGTTGATCTCTGTCTTCCTCACACCAGCCAGGCCGGCTACATTCAATCCCATTGATTCGATTCCTCTGATAATTCCGGAGTTAGAACCTGACATTCCGGAAGTACGGGCCCAGGGATTTATAAGAAGTTCAACAACACCTCCCTGGCCTTTTTTGGTATCATTTCCAGCAATGGCTGAATGTGATATCAATGCTACAACGAGGCTTAAAAATACTATCTTGATAAATTTCACAATTTCAATTGGTAAAAATTGGTACTCTTAGTTAAACGAATCTAAATCTATTGGCCTTAAAACGCCAAACCATTTCAAAACCTTATCTCCAAACTTTTGGGAGTTTACGTGTATGATGTAAACTCCTGATGCAATGGGTATTCCATTCTGATTTTTTAAATCCCAATCTATAAATGTTTGGAAGTTGTTCCCCCTGTCACCAACAATATTCTTCCCATCCGCATTGGCGCTGTATGGTTTGGTAGATGTTTGATCAAAATTGAATTGCCGAATCAGGCTTCCTGCCAGATTGTAAATAGATATCACGCATTGCGACGGAAGATTTATGAGTTTTACCCTGCTGTCAATTTGCGAATTTTCATATCCGGAAATAGATAAATATGGATTTGGTACCACCCGAATAAGGTCCATGCCGCTTTGACCGGTACTTGCAATGAATCTCCCTCCTATTGAGTTGGTTTCGAATTCATAAACAGGATTGCAATCCTGATTTTGGCCATGAGCAAAAGCTTCGAAAGCCCTTTGCACCCTCAATTTCACACGGACTGGTGAGGCATACAGCTCAACCTCTCTCCTCAAAACACCATCAAACTGCCTGTCCATTAAGCCAGAATACATAATATTTTGAACATGCCATCCTCTTATTATTGGAAGGAAATTAGGTACACTCAGCGAAGCAAAATTTGCATAAATTGAATCAAGCGCATACTCGGTCGATTTGCCCTCATCGTAAATTGAGTGTAGCACATAAATATAGTTCTTGGTTCCGATTTTGCCAATGCCATTTGCTCTTGGCTCCCATTTTAGATCGTTTCCTCTTTCTTTATCTGCAAGCATGCTTTCAGAAAACATCATATTGAGCCTTGCCCCACGATCTAAATCTATGGCATAACCTGGAAACCAGCTCATGCCTCTTGAAGGTAAGCCAGCACCATAAGGAGAGATCGTAAGATCTGCTCTCAAGTCTCTATCAACAGAATTTTTTCTGCTTTTTGAAAGCATATATCTTAACACATTTGTAGATGAACCAACCGAATCATACTGCAAAACCGGAACCCGAGTCCATTTGCTTTTATCGCTCGTAAAAACAATATCCACATTTCTACTTCTAGCCAAAGACTGCAGTACTGAAGGGGCATTGGGGCTAAAATTGCTTAGGTATCCTGTTTTGGTATCTACAGAAATTGAACCTGATATCTGAGGTCCACCTTCGAAAGGTTTTGATAGATCACCGTTTGATCTACTTCCTAAAATATACGGAGCCCATGCACCTTGAGCAAAATTCTTGAATGCTTTAAATGGATCGAGCGTTGCATAAAAGCTACCTGTAGCCGCAGCGTCTTCTCTAAAAGCACCAGATAAAGAATTTGGTGCACCTAAAATCCATCGCTTTAGCGGATCAACATCAACAACAATATCTGTTGTCAATACACCATTGTTTTGCAAGGAATCTAAAGGATTCGTTCCCGGATTCTGGCCTCTCTTTGGTCTGACTGCTATCCCAAAGTCGGGAATAAGTTCTTCAGAAAGGGCTGAAATTGGGTAGGTTCCTGGTATTACCGTATTTGAACCAAGCTCTGTAAGTTTCCAAAAATCATACCTGTTAAACTCGATTGCTTTTGTTGCTGTACTAAGATCTCCGGCCAATGAAAATGTGCAACCTACTTGTTTGCTTGATAAAAAAATGGAGTCGGTGGATTGTTGCAATTTAAAGGTTTTGTCAATTTGATATGAAAAATCACCCCCATCACAGCCAATTATATCTATGTCTAAATCAACCTGACCGGGAAATCCATCCACAGGTACAATACGGTTAACAATTGCTTTACCTTGAATATATTTAAATCTTGGGCTGATTTTGTAGCCAGCTTCAACCGGATAATTATTGTCGGTTTCAATCACATCGCCAACCTTAAATGCGTATGAACCATTTTGATATCGCAACCGACTGGAAAGTTTTATTTGAAACTTACCACTCTTTACGCCTTTCGGATTGTACACTTTAACATCAAAAGGGCCATTGCTTTCTTTGTAGGTAACTTTGTCCAGTATATTTCCTTGAAGAATCTTTTCTTCTTCACCCTCAATCATCTCAAGGTTGTTGCCACTGTTTCCAGTTCCAAGGATTCTGGAAACCTGAAAACTTCCGCCAAACTTACCACTTGGAATGGTTCCAAATGATTCCGGAGTTGCTTTGTGGGGAATGGCAGTATAAATTTTATAGTTCTCAACCCCTTGAATATAAGGTCTTGTAGCCTCCTTATTTTTGTTGTAACCATAGGCTACAACTGCATAATAATACTTTTTAAAGTTAGAAATCTTCCCTCCGCTGATGTTTGAAAACATATCTCGTTCCACTTGAAAGCTTCTAAATATTCCCTTATCAGGTGTATTCTTGACCTTGGGGGTATTTACGGTGGCATCAAGATCTGCATTAAATTCAAAGTTGCTAATTGAGGTAACGCCGTCCTGACGATCCATCAATCCATTAAAATCTGTGATGCTATCCCCATTTACGTCTCCGTCTAACAAACGTGCCCGGTCCGGGTTGTTCAGATCTTGGACCGACACCTTATCATCCTGAAGTTGATATACTTTATAGCCTTGAAATCTGTAATAAATATCTTGAGGATCAGATGCTGTCCCACCAGTAACCAATTTATTTTCTTCAATATAAGTCTCAGTAGTCATTAGAGGTTTTGCTACGATTATATCTGGAATTACACTGAAGATCAACTTTTTATCCAATTCAACAATATCGAGTGCGGGATTATTGGGCCCTATATTTCTCTTGAAGCAAGAATTGAATCTTTCCTGCGCAAGATCATCTGCTGACAAAAGTTTACTGAATGAGCCCGTTGCTCCGCCTCCATTTGCTCTGGCCCAAACTATACCAATCGTACATTCATTTACAGAACCTGGTTTGAGGGTAAATGGTCCATTATTGGCCAAAAATCTTCTGTCACCAGGTGGGTTCCCAGCTGTTTTTTCATTCCAGGCACTTCCACAACTTCTGGTGACATTGCATCCAACATTCCCACAAGCAAAACCGTAGGGATCGCTTTGGTCATTCACATTCGGGAACATATATTTCGCTTTCGGCTTCGAGGCAGAAACCGGATCTAAACCAGCTCCTCCAAAGGAAATCTCTGAACCATTTTTCCAACGATTTCTCATATAGTTGTAAAAATCAGTATATTTATCAGGGTCGCCATTGATTGGATTTGAGCCTATGTTATAATAAACAAAACCAGACATAACTATTCGCTCGTTTGTATCTGGAAATTGAGAAGTAGGTCCGTTGCAATCTAAATCCCAGTCAATTTCATCTTTGCTGTTGTCTGGTCTCGGACCTCTGAAAAAGTCAACAGCAACTGCGGGTGGGTTTATGCCATAACCACTTTGGCCTTCATCATCGTCATCGCCATTGTAGCAAATTCCCAAACCTCTTCTAACATCACAACCCACATAATCATCACCGGGATTACCTAAATCCGGATCGATCCACTGTGAAAGATAAGCGTTTTCCAATGTGAAATTTCCTTTGTTGTATAGCTTTTGCCTAAGAAAAGTCATGTCATTGGTGGCATCGGTAGAAGCATACGCAAATGCTTCATATTGAATTTCCATCCCAATTCCTGGTACCAGAGAGGTGTTATTCTCGAAATTCTTTTTATTTCCTACATCATTGCAAACCCACCAAAGCACCTGATCTGCACCTGAGTTTATATTGACTTCCGTGTTTTTACATTCTTCATCTTTTTCAGTTCCAGCCCAAAGTGGGTAGTCTCCACGACAAGGGTTGTAAATCCCATTTGTATCAGCATCGAAGAAATTTGCAAGGTTGTTGTTGATTGATTCAACTGCGGCTGGATCTTCCTGAAACTTTGAATCTTGCTTTAGAAATGGATTGCCTTTTCCTGGCCAAAATTTAATTTCAGCAGGAATATCTACATCACAATCATTAATAAGACCTGCTTCCTTGTCGTCCCTAAATTTTTTAACAATCTGCCTGTTGCATTTAAAATGCCTGTCCCAAGCGGAACAAATGCTGTTTTTTGTGAAGGCCGTATCAATGTTATAATTCCGGATCGGACCTGGCCAGTAGTTTCTTAGTTGCCCTCTGTAGGTTTGAACCATTACGACAATATTGTCTGTACCTTGCTCCAAACCAGCCAACCAGATTGCAGCCGCAAAAACAGAGTGCTTTGAAGTAGTGGCGTTGTCTGTTCTTTTTGGCACTTCATATCTTGCTAAACTCAAACCCGGATCCCAAAACATATCGCCCTGATTCATATACCTGGCCCTAACATTGTTGATGTCCAAATCGGATCGTGAGCTTCCTACGTTGCAGGTAGGATCAACAGAAGTTGTACTTTGTACACCGTTTACGCCTAAGGTTTGATTTACTTTCTTGCTTGATTCCGGCTCTGCACCATAGCCGGTAACTGAAAGTATAAGGCAAATGCCAACAAAAAGACTTCTCAATATTTTCTCCATTTGGTATAGTTGTTGATTTTAAAAATTGTATGAAACCCCCAATCTAAATCTCCTTGGAAGCGATATATTATCCGGATTCATAATTGCCATGTTATAATACATTGCATAGCTGTTCGGATTGATTGCCTGCGAAACCTGATTCTGACCGTAACTGGAAGCAAGAAATCCATCGTCTGAAGCCGCAGAAGTTTTGGAATAAACACTCAATATATTCTGTGCATTAAACAAGTTTTGAACATAGAAATATAGATTGATGTTGTGAGGCCGTTTCCCAGGTGATTGAATGATAAAAGACTTATCAATCCTCACTGAAGTCCTGTTATTCCAAGGCAAACGAGATCCATTGATAGATCCCCTTATTTGATATTTTCCTCCCCATTGAGATCCGTCCTGGGTAAATGGAGTGCCTGATCCTGTATAAAATGTGGCATTGATTCCTACATTTTCCAAGGGCTTTATTCCGAAAATCTCAGGCCCGTCGTTGTCGTCGAAACGGTAATCAAAATTCAACTTTAGGGCATGACGTTGGTCATAATTTAATGGTGTCGTATTTCTAAGATTTGGGGTGGATGTATTCAACAATGCACCTGCAAAATTAGAAGCCGAACCTTCTGCAAAAGAAAGCGTGTAAGAAGCTGAGGCTGTAAAATTATCTGAACGCCGCAAATCATACTGAAGCGAAAGCCCTTTTACTACACTAAAATCCTGATTTCCACTTGTTGAATAACGAACCGGATAAGCATAATTGATGTTGATTACCTGAATCAGATCTTTGATTTCAGAATAAAATGCAGAGAGCTTCAAAGAGGATTTGGAGTTAAGGGCTTGCTGAAAACCAAGGGCGTAGTCAATCTTTTTCTGCGGCTTAAGATTTGGGTTGTTAATAAATCCACCATTGTTAACTGCAAGGCTGAAATAGTCCAGTGAGGAGGCATAGTTTTGTTGAAGACCTCCCCCACCATCTACACCTAAAGGCCTCTGCGTCAACACATCATAGTGTGCATAAAACAAAGCCTCCTCGCTGATTGGAAATGAAAATGAAAGCCTGGGCATAAAATTGATCTGAGGCTTAAAATCCTGATAAGCATCCAATGTAATTCCATTGGTTCGCTGTAAATTCTTTTGGTATTGCTCCTTAACTGTAAAATTATTGTAAAACGGGTTCACCGATCCATTGACTTCTAGTATAGCAGGATTGCTGGTTTCCAGTCCATTTTCATCATACCATCTATCTCCATTTCTATATCCAACAACTTTAAATTCACTGTAATTAGAACCGTTGAAATCTTTGGATGGCTTTTCTGTATACACTGCCCAATCATCCCCAACAGATTGTGGTTTAATCTGGCTAGATTCGTTGTAAAATTCTCTAGCAGAAGCCAGTTTTGTAAAAGTATATTTATCTTTCAGCACAGGCATATTTACATCAAAGGCATCCACCCTGAGACCCAGCCTGATGTTCAAATCACCGATTTCAAATCTATCCTCAATAAAACCTGCGTAATACAAAGGGCGAAAACCATCTAATGGCCTATTGACAGTATCTTTGAAAAAATCATAAAAAGAAGTCCGACTTGCAAGTTTACCATAGGGTGTATAACCTTGCCAGCTAGCCAGTGGCGAATTGCCATTGTCAAGGATGTTGCCAACCGAAAAGTCATTTATAGAGAAGCTATTTGGCGCATAACTATCCAAATATATTTGCTCGCCTACTGGAATTCCGTTTTTCTGTCTAAAGTTAAAATCAAAATCAGATTGACCCTGGTGCTTACCTGAGGCATCAGCGGAAGGATTTACAAACGGCGTTCTAAATACTTTCAACAATGTGTCGCCCAAGTTTGGATCACCTTGGTCAGAAATCAAGCTTTTTACAATTCGGATATTTTCACCATTCGAGCCTGAAGTTAGGTGACCATTAAGTTGTTGCCTGGCTCTGGAATAAAGAGAACCAATTGTATTGTAGTTTCTTATGATTCGTTGCTCAAATTCAGCACCTATTTTTATGGTATTATTTTTTCCGATTTCTGCAGCAGCCTGAAAAGAAACCCGGTATTGCTCATCTAAGGATTTGGAATAATTTATTTGACTTTTCCCAAGAGCAGGGAAGAAATATCCGGCATCAACAACAGACCCACCGCTTGCGCCATTCAAAAATCCATTATAACCGAAAAGGGTAGATTCATCTTGAACCGAATTTTCACTAAAAATCTGTTTGTTAATGGCTGTTAGATCAGGATTTAGCGTAGATGGTTCGAATGATATTCCAACTGGAATATTTTGCAATTCGTAAATTGTATTCCGAACATTTCTTAAAATGGAATCTTTGACAAAAAGGTTTCCTGAAGCATCTATTCCTCTATATACCAATGGATTATCTTCTGGATTGGGTTGAAACCTTATGTTTTGCCTTTGAAGGTTGAATTTCCCAACGTAATTGTACTCATTCAAACGATCCTTAAATCTTGGATCATAGGCCTTCACAGAGCTCCTTTCATAATCAGCCTGAATCTGATAATACACGTTTTTGAGCAATGATCCAGTATCAGAAATTCCAGTATTGAAAGTTTGTCTGAATCTTATAAATGCATTGTAATTTAGCGCATCACGATTTGCATTGTTGCTAAAGTTGAAATAATTCTGATAGGAATTTGGATCTGGATTGTTTTCACCGTTGTTCTCGGTTGGCCCTATTTTATTGTTGATCAAATTCAAATTGCCACCCACCGTCAGCATCGTATTTTCAGAAGGTTGAAAATCAAGGTTAAAATTGCCTTGAATCGTCCTGTCGCCCATATTCTGTCTGGCAGTAGAACTAACGAAATCATTTTTGTTGAAATAATTTGCCTCGCTGGCATAAGACTGATTGAACCTCCTTTGAGGACTGGTTCTGAGCTTATTTAAAGAGGCATCATTCAGTCTAAACAATGGCAATGCAGAAGGATCCGAATCTACATTGGTTGTATATTGTAATGCCGAGAAAAACCCAAGAACTGTTCTTCCTTCTGTTTTTGTGCCATCCTCGAGCGTCAATTGTTTTTTAATAATTGGACCTGAAAGGTTGATCCCTGCAAAATTATAATGCCATTTGTCAAAAAGAGAAGAGGTCTCACCTTGCACACCAAATGAGAATCTTTGGGCGGCCGTTTTGGTGGTAATCGAAATTATTCCACCCAAAGCATCGCCATATTGGGCTGGAATTCCACCCGAAACGATTGAAAGTTCTGAAATAGATTCTGCAGGCGGCAAGGATGCACCAAACTGTCTGATTCCATTCACAAAAATGGCATTGTCAGAAGTTCTTGTTCCTTTGATATTGATACCACCACCATCGTCTGCTGAAAACACGTTGGCTTGTGTAGCAATCATTGAACTGATATTTCTTGTTGGAATCTTCGCAATTTGTTCAGCACTCAGGCTTACTTTCTCTCCATTGTCAACGCCTATAAGTGGCTCTTTATAAGCAACAATTTCAACGTCTTTGGTCGTGGTTGATGAAGTTGACAAAGCGAAATCCACCTTTTTGGTTTCCTCAAATCCGATTGTAAATTTTTCAATTACATACTTCACATAACCGACACTGGAAACCTCAATGGTATATGTACCTGGTGTGATTGGGGAAACGGAAAACTTTCCATCAAAATCAGAAACAGCACCGCCCTTTATGCCGCCACCTGATAACAATTTAACCGCTGCATAAGGAATGGATTCTTTGGTTTCTTTGTCTGTCACCTTTCCGGTAAGCTTACCGTTTTGTGCAAAAACAAACGAAATATTTGCAAAAAACAGCCCAAAACAAATTGTCAAACAGACTGTTACTTTTTTCTTTTTATCCAACACGTATCCGTTTACCGTTAAGTTTTAATTAAATTTAACTGAGTAAAACTAACACCCGGTTATCCTCTGAACAAAAATTATTCAAGCAATTAGATCAAAATCGGAGAAATTCAATTTTTTAGACCACTAAAATGCTGGAGTATTTTCCCTGCCAGTACCTCAGAAATCTTTACATAAGACTCTATTGACCAACCTGCTACATGTGGACTGAGCAACACATCCTCACGTAGAAAGAGAGATTGATATTTCGGTGTAATACTTCCTGAAATTTTCAATGGAGGCTCATCTTCCAATACATCCAGGCCCAAACCAGACAATTCTCCCACTTCAAGTAGTCTACAAATTCCATCCAAAGGCACGATTTCACCGCGTGATGTATTGATCAAAACCAAACCCTTTTGGAAGTTTTTTAGAAACCCGGTCGTAATCCATCCTTTGGTTTCAGAAGTAAGAGGGATGTGCAAACTTAAAATTTGACTGTCAGAAAATAGGGTTTGAAGGTCAACTCTTTCGGCATTTTGATCTGGCCAATCTTCCAAATATTTGTCATATGCAATGATTTTGCAGCCAAATGAAGACAACCTTGACGCAACAGCCCTGCCCATATTCCCGTATCCGATCAAACCAACTGTTTTGGATTTCAATTCAGTTCCCCTAAATTTTTCACGGTCCCAATTTCCGGCTCGCACCGAACGGTCTGCGCTAGCAAGCTTAGACAACAAGCACAAAATCATACCTAAAGTATGCTCCCCAACGGCATCGGCATTGCCTTCCGCAGCATGAAAAACTTCGATATTTTTCAATTTTGCAAGCGCAATATCTACATTGTCCAGGCCAGCTCCTGCTCGGGCAATCATCAACAATTCTGGTGCATTTTCCAGAACAGATTGATCGATTTTGAATTTGCTTCTTACCACCAGGATCTGAATCTCACTCATAAGTTGCAGTGCATCAGACCTGTTTATATCAGGTTTATAAAGCACTTCAAATCCGGCAGACTCCAGATTTTGAATCAAATGCGGGTGAACATCATCAACAATAAGGACTTTCAATTGATCAGAAAACTGCGTTTCAACATTTCACCAATTTCGAAAAGAAAAACTCACTCAAGAATCTGAGCGGCATGTTCGGCCGTTTTTACCTTTTCAATTATATTGGAAATGATCCCATTGCCGTCAATGAGAAATGTTGTTCTGACGGTGCCCATGTATTTTTTACCGTACATAGATTTCTCTTTCCAAACGCCAAAAGCTTCAACCAACTGGTGGTCGGTATCGGCTATCAAAGGAAAATTGATTCCATACTTGGCAATAAACTTAAGATGAGATTTTTCATCATCAACACTCACACCGACTATATTGTATCCGGCAGCAGAAAGTGCGGGTAAACTGTCTCTTAAATTGCAAGCCTGAGCTGTGCAACCACTCGTGTCATCCTTTGGATAGAAATAAAGGACCAATTTCTTCCCGCTAAAATCTTGTAGTTTTATTTCTTTTCCAGTTTCATCTTTTGCAGAAAATGATGGTGCGGCATCGCCAATTTTAAGTTCCATTTGTTATGATGTTAAATTAATTTTTAAGGTATAATTCAATAAATTTTTAAGACTTCTTTTGAAGGTTCAATCTTGCAACCAATTGGAAATCATGTTGGTTCCATATTGTGTCATAATAGATTCGGGATGAAATTGAAGGCCTGCAACATTGAATTTTTTATGCCGCAAAGCCATCACTTGTCCATTGCCATCTTTGGCTGTTATTTCCAATTGAGCTGGAAATGAACCTGCATCAACTACCCAGGAATGGTATCTACCAACCTCAATGCTTTTTGGTAAACCATTAAAAATGAGCTCATTTTCATCTAAATCCACTTTTGTAGAAACACCGTGAAAAACCTCAGTAAGGTTAACCAAATTTCCACCAAAAGCTTCTCCAAGTGCCTGATGCCCAAGACAAACGCCTAAAATAGATTTTGATTCGGCATATTGTTGAATCAAGGCTGGCATTAAACCTGCTTCGGAAGGAAGACCAGGACCAGGAGAAAGAATGATCTTTTCGAAATCTTCCACATCTTCTAGTTTGAACTGATCGTTTCGCCAAATCATGGGTTTGAAACCAAGTTTTCTAACAATATAAACCAGATTGTAGGTAAACGAATCGTAATTGTCAACTACCAAAACACTTTTCATATGCACTAAAAGGTTGAAATTTCGCTTGCTTTTTCTATTGAATTTCGAAGTGCTGATAGTTTGTTGGCTACTTCTTTTAATTCTGTCTGCGGATCTGATTTTGCGACCACACCAGCACCTGCCTGAAAATAAAGCTGGTTGTCTTTTGAAAGAAAAGAACGAATCATGATGGCGTGGTTGAAATCAAGGTTGAAATCTACAAAGCCAATACATCCAGCATAAAAACCTCTTTGTGAGGTCTCTATCTCATCAATTAATTCCATTGCTCTGTATTTTGGCGCACCGGAAAGTGTGCCTGCAGGAAATGTATCTGCCACAAGTTGCAGCTTGTTGGTGTCTGTCGAAAGAGTGCCTGTCACTTTGGAAACCAAATGAATAACATGGCTATAATACTGTACTTCTTTCAATTGTTCCACCTCAACATGGGTACAGGATCTGCTCAAATCATTTCTGGCCAAATCTACCAACATGATATGTTCAGCATTCTCCTTTTCGTCTTTCAACAAATCTTCAGCCAGTTGGGCATCTGCTTCATCGTTTCCTGTCCGTCTGAAAGTTCCGGCAATTGGATAAATACTGGCCTTATTATTCTTAATAACAATTTGAGCTTCAGGACTTGAACCAAATATTTTAAAGGAGCCATAGTCAAAATAAAACAAGTACGGAGATGGATTTATTGATCTAAGCTGGCGATAAACATTGAAATCGTCTCCATGAAAATTTTGAGAAAACTTTCGTGACAAAACTATCTGAAAGACATCGCCTCTGAAACAATGCGCTCTTCCTTTTTCAACCACTTTGAGATATTGCTCATCGGTTTGATCGGCCCACTCCTCCCCTACTTTCCGAAATGGATATTCTGCAATATTCCGATTTCCAATTAATGCCTCCAATTCTCCCATTCGAGGCTTTTCGCTTGGATCTTCAGCAAATTGTTCAATAAAATAGAGGCTGTCATTGAAATGGTCAAAAGCCAATACAAACCTAAAAATGCGATACAACGCTGTAGGAAAATCCTGGATTTTGTTCTGCTTATCCTTCAGTTCAATGTCTTCAAAAAATGGCAAAGAATCGTAACTCATAAAGCCAAAAGCACCTTGCGTCATTACGGATGGTGCTGGCGTGTTGGCTTTTTTGAATCTTGAAAGAAAACCCTCAAGCCCGGATATGAGATCTTTGCGATTCTTTTTTACATCAAACTCTTCCTTATTGGCGCCAATCTGAATATGTCCTTTGCCGTTCTCAACCTTAAATTCAGCCCAAGGCTCAAGGCAAATGAAAGAAATGGCATTTTCTTTTCCATGATAATCAGCACTTTCCAACAAAAGCGTTTGAGGAAAGCGGTCCCGAAGTTTGAGATACAAACCAACAGGGGTGTGAATATCGGCAAGTTTTTTTTCCCAGATCTGAGTAAGCTGGATACTTTTATTATTTTCTTCCAATATTAATTTCGAATTTGAAAGGACAAATAAAATGGAAGAAACCGACTAAATGCTAAATTTTAGTCTTACAAAGCCGCATTTGCATTTACCCGATTTGCAAAAAGGCAAAACACAGACTTATTTAGTAACAATAACCCTTGCGCTCCATGGACCTCTTTCGTTGGTTCCAAATAGGAAGTAGTAGCCTGTTTTTAAAGAAGATGCATCGGCAACCATACCCGTTCCATCGTACCTGAAAGTGAGATCGATGTTTTGTCCAAGCATATTCATCACATCTATCTTTCCACCATTTACATTCACTTTTATGGTTTGGGTAATTGGATCATAAGAAGCTGGTATCGATGGAATTGAGACGCTATAATTTCGACCTTTTGGCTCTGTAGAAGCCGCAGAACCGAAGCGATAACTTGCTACAAAACAAGATTGATTTATTGTATTTAATGCATCGATAAAACAATATTTCACCTTGGACTCTCCCGCAGAACCACCCGGATCGAGATAGCCTTTAAAAGAATCATTTTCTTCGCCATTTGTCAAAGAAATTGTGTCTGGCGATTGGTCTGTGGAAGGCCCATAACAGTTGATTCCCCAACAGAAATAATTTGCATGATTTTGAGCAAGGGAGATTATCTCTCTTTTTACAATCAATTTCAAAGAAGAAGTGGAGCTGTTTCTCACTTTTACAGGCACGTCTTTTATAACAAAGAGATCCTGTCCGCTAAGCACTGTGTCTAAGACAGACAATGTAATAGTCTGAGAATTAGAGTGCTGTGAAAGCGAAAAACAAATTAATATGCCAAGTATTGATTTCTGCATAGGCAGCAAGAAGACGTACAATAGTAAAACTAAATTTACTCAAAATATAAAAGAATTTGAATTTTTTGGCCAGCAGAAAAACTGACATTTAGAAGAAATATCTGAGCTTGCTTTTCTTGAGAAAAACGCCAATTCTGATTAAAGTAATTTGCTTAAAAATACATCCAGAAACGATCTGAAATGAAGTAAAGGCAGATGAATTCTATTGGGCCAAACCTTAAAATAATTCCTAATCAAACAAATCGTCCTGCAGGTATTTCTTTTGGCTAAAGCTTTTTTGCGGATCAATTTTGCCGTCTATGCGAAGAAAAAACCGCTTTCGTTGCTTGCCTAACTGAACTTCAAAAAATCCTTCCTCTAACAAAACATCTCCTGATGCAGAAGGAAAACTAAGGTCCCGTTCTGGCACAATTTCAAAACTTATTTCCTTTTCTTCACCCGCTTTCAAATCTACTTTGGTGAAATTTTTAAGCTCCTTAAGAGGTGGTGTTATGCTTCTAACTTCATCCTTTATAAACATAAGAACAGCCTCCTTTCCATCTCTGTTTCCTTTGTTCCTTAAGGTAAATTTTACTTGGATATTCTTATTTCTATTGATTATAGAATCGCTGATGGTCAAGTTTTTGTATTCATATTCGGTATAGCTTAGACCAGCTCCGAAAGGATACCAGTTTTTATAACTTTCATGTTGTTTGGCATTGTGCGGCAAAAGGTGGCCTACAGAATTTGGATACGTAATTGAAAGCTTTCCACTTGGATTGGTCTTGCCAGAAATGATTTCAGCCAGGGCAGTTCCGCCTTGTTCACATGCCAAACCATAATGGATAAATCCTTTTAGTTTTTTACCCAATTCGCCCAAAACCCTTGGCCTTCCTGCAGCCATAATTACCAAAACTGGTTTGCCAGTTGCTATTGCTTTTTCAATCAATTGAAGCTGTGCAGCGTCTAATTTAAGATCGTCAATATTGCCTCTGCCTTCGGCATAAGGTTGTTCTCCAACAGCACAAATGATAAGATCGGCACTTGAAGATTCTGACTCAAACCTTTGACTTTCAGCAGCATTGCGCAGGGTGCTGTCAAACAAAACAATGTTTGTGGCTGACAATTCCTTTTTTAAGGCAGAATAAATGGTTTCCATATTGGCTGGGAACCGGCTTTCCGGAGCTCCGGCCCACTCTATGGTCCAGCCACCGGTAATATTCCTTTTGGAGTTTGAAGCCGGCCCTGCCAAAACTATCTTTTTTGTTGAAGAAGAAAGCGGAAGTAGTTGATTTTCATTCTTTAGCAGCACTATCGATTCCCGGGCAGCTTGCAAGGCTATGGCTTTATTTTCAGCCGAGCCAATGCGGTTGTAACGGTCTTTTCTTGGAAATGGATTTTCGAAAAGCCCAAGATCAAACTTCAAACGTAAAATTCTCGCACAGGAAGAATCAATAATTGAGATGGGCAATTCCCCGCTTTCTACCAGTTCTTTGGTAACCGTGCAAAAAGTAGTTGTACTGGCGGTCATACTCATGTCTATGCCAGCCAAAAGCGACATTTTTGTAGCTTCCCGCTCATCATGAGCAATATGGTGTTGACCTATAAGTTGCATAATATCAGCCCAATCGGTTAGAATTACACCTTTGAAACCCAATTCATTCCTCAAAAGATCGGTGAGCAAATACCTGGAAGCATGTACCGGTACTCCATTCACTTCTCCACTGTTGATCATAAAAGTTTTGACCCCGGCCTTTATTGCTTCTCTGAATGGCGGCAAAAAAACCTCCCGCAACTCCTGGTCTGGAATAATAGAAGGCACTCTGTCCCAACCAGTTTTAGGATCTGAATAGCCCAAAAAATGTTTGGCTGTGGCTGCAAGCTTATAGGGAGCAATGGCTGGCTCTTCCTGAAGTGCTTTGATGTAGGCTGCACCCATTTTGCCACAGAGATAAGTTGATTCTCCAAAAGTTTCATATTGTCTTGGCCAGTAAGGGTTTCGGCCAATATCGAGAATGGGCGCAAAGTTCCATGTCTGCCCCAAATCGCTGGATTCCAAGGCTGTAATTCTACCCATTTGTCTGGCAAATTCCGTGTTGAAAGTGTTTGCAAGATTTACGGGTTGCGGAAAAATAGTGGCATCTGAGATGTAATTGGCTCCATGTACATTGTCGTTTCCATATATAATAGGAATGCCAAGCCGTGATTCTGAAATGGCCACTCTTTGCAATTCATCATAAAACTTAAACCATTGCTCTGGCTTCACTGCAAAAGCGGCAAGAAAAGAACCAATCTTAAATTCTCTGATCATTTTTCTGGCCTTATCCGGATCCAGAAAGGGCTGAAATTTTTCCGCCTTGTCTTTTGAGTTTGAGAAAATATTGATTTCAGGTGTTGAAATTTGGGTCATTTGCCCGATTTTTTCTTCCAGGGTCATGCGTTTGAGGAGATCCTGTGTACGCACATCAACAGATAATTTTGGATCTTGATAAGGTAATGGTGTTGTTTTGTTTGCAGGTTTTTGTGCTTGAATAATACCTGATTGCAAACATATTAAACTTGCCAGCATGAGTTTTTTCATCAGTCGAATTCCGGTTAATTTTCGCCAAAGAAAGTGAATGGAAATTTGGGATGAAAGCAGTTTTAAAAATGAATCGAAACTAAACGATCCTTCCGTCTTCCATTGAAATGATCCGGTCAGTTCTTTTGGCAAAATCATCATCATGAGTTACGATCAAAAGGGATTGATTGCGCTCTTTACAAAGCTGTTGAAAGATTTCAAAAACGATTTCGGAATTTTTTTTGTCTAAATTTCCTGTAGGCTCATCTCCCATAATGACTACAGGTTTGTTGATCAAAGCCCTCGCAATTGCCACTCTTTGCTTCTGACCACCAGACAGTTGATGGGGCATTTTCAAAGCTTGATCATCTATTTCCATCGCTTTTAATAGAACGAATGCATCATTTTCTAATTCTTCTTTGGTTTCCTTTCCAAGTTTTATTCCAGGCAGAATCACATTTTTAAGCACATTGAATTCATCAAGCAGGTAATGAAACTGAAATACAAAACCGATCTTTTCATTCCTGACGTTGGCAAGCTCAAAATTATTTAGCCCCCGCAAAGAGCGTCCATCCAAAAAAAGCTCGCCTTCAAAATCTGTATCCATTGTGGATAGGATGTAGAGCAATGTGGATTTGCCACAACCAGATTTTCCAACAATAGAGCAAAAGGAACCTTTTTCGATTTGAAAAGTAATGTCTTTCAACACTTTGGTTTCAACAGGATCAAAAAAGGACTTTGAAATTCCTTTGGTTTCGAGCACAATATTTTTGGAATTTTCTGCCATTTATTTTCCTCTGATAATGCTGACCGGATCCAATTGGCTTGCCTTTCTGGCAGGAAACAGTCCAGCAAAAAAAGTAGTAACCAAGGCAAATACAATTCCGATTATGTAGTAAATAGCCTTATAATCAATTGGATAGGTCTTGATTGTTGGCAACGAAGCTGTTTCAAATGGAATGTTGTCAATCAAAACTGTGAGCCCAAAACCGATGATGAGTCCAGAAAGGCCACCAGAAAGACCAATGATTAATGAAAGGAAAATGAAAATCCACTGGACATCCAAGCCTGAGAAACCGGTTGCCTTCAGAATGGCGATGGAATCCATTTTTTCATAAATCAACATATTAAGAATGTTGTAAATTCCGAAACCAGCTACAATTAAGAGGGTAATTCCGACGGCATAAGAAATAATGGTTCTAACACTGCTGCCAGTTTCGAACTGAGAATTGGCAGTTTGAATGTCAATTGCATCGACACCAAATTTTTTAGAAAGCTCTTTGGCAGCCATCGGAGCTGCTTTGATATCAGTAAGTTTTATTTGAATATCTGTGATGTAAGAGGCTGGTTTATTGAGCAATTTCTGAACCGTTGCCAAGGAAGCATACGAAGTGACATTGTCGATTTCGGCCAATCCAAACTGAAAAATACCAGCAACACGCAAGCTGTTAATTTCGCCCTGTGGTGAAGTCAACTGAATCACATCGCCAACATCAACAAGCAATTTATCGGCTATTCCCCGTCCTAAAAATATTGAATTTGAGGAATTTGCAATTTCATTCACATCGCCTTCAATCACGTAATCTGAAAACCGAAAGAGTTTTTCCTCTGCCTCTATGTCAATGCCATTCACAACACCAGAAATTTCAATTATTCCGGTGTTAAAAAAAACCTGAGTCATTGCCTTTGGTGCTACGCCTATAACGCGAGGATCAGATTTTAAGGCCTTTATGATTGCTTTGCTGTTGTAAATTTCCTTTCCCTGATCTTTTGGCTTCAAAGATCGAATGAAATTTACTGCATTCTTAAAAGGTAAAAATAAATTAATCGGCTGATTTTCAGAAGGTTTAATTTCATTATAAAATCTGATGTGTGGAGTTCTGTTCAGGATAAGCCCATCTAATAGATTATTGAGACCTGCCATAAAGCTGACCAAAGCAATAAACATGGCGACTCCAAAAGTGACACCAACTGCTGCGACGATAGATTGTCGAAGGCGGGCCAACAAAAACCCAATTGAAACATCCAGAATCAGGAGTATTTTCATAAACCTATGGCCTGTAAATAACTGTAGATGAATCGATACCGCTTAAAACCTCAACCTTTTGATAGTCTTTCAATCCAACTTTAACCTCTCGCTTTTCGTCTTTGCCAAGCAATACATATTTTCCTTCTACCAGGTAATTTCGAGGAATTGTAATTGCATTTTTCTTTTCAAAAATTATGATATTGGCTTCAGCGGTCAAGTTTGGATAGAGCAAAACAGGCATTTTCTTAAATTTTGCCTCAACTTTAAAGGTTCTCGTCTTCTCTTCCATAATTGGATATACCTTGGAAACCAGCGCTCCAAAAACCTGATCTTTATAGGAATCCATCGTTAGCAAAACATCCTGTCCAATTTTTATCTTCGTTATATCTGCCTGATCTACTTCCATTTCGATCAAAAACGCGTTCGCATCGCCGACAATTGCCAAAGGCGTTTGTGTGCCAACCAACTCTCCTTCTTTTTTTAGCAAATCGAATAATCGACCGCTTCGCACGCTTCGAATTGTAAAATCTACTTTCTGCTTTTTACTGATTGCAAAATTCACCTTAGCTCGGTCGAGATCGTTTTTTAGTTGAAACTTAACTTGATCCAACTTACTTTTTGCAGCCGCCAGGTTGGCTTTAGAGTTATCAAAGGCCAATTGTCTCTGATCCAGTTCAGCTTTGCTCCCAACCCCTTGAGCCCAAATGCTTTTTTGCCTTTGCAAAAGATCGGTGTCGAGCTGAATTTTTTCTTTGGCAAAAGCAAGGTTGATTTCCAATTCTTTAATTTTATCAGAACCTTTTTGGGCGTTTTCTTTACTCAGATTCAATGCCAGTTGTGCATTTTCTGCATTCAGATTTGCGGTAATGTCATCCATCCTAAACAAGATTTGCCCTTCAGAAACTGTGTCTCCAACTTCTACATAAACTGTTTTTATTGAACCATTTAAATTGGGAAAAATGGTATATTGATTTTCGGCTTTTATTCTGGCAGAAGCATAAACTGACTCCGTAATATCGGCCACTTTCGGCTTTGTTTGGTCCTTCTTTTTTCCACAAGCAGAAGAAAAAATTAGTCCAGTTAAGAATAGAAAATAAAGTCTGAAATGGGCTGAATAAAATGGGCTAGGCATAAATAAAATATCTTTTCAAAGGTGGGCAATTACACAAAAACAAAACCTGAATTTATACAATGAAAAAAAAATGATTTACATTTTTTGGCTTTCCGCGGGCCAAATTATTGAAGGGGCTTTCTATGCAGCAAAACACATCACCTATATTTTTTATGATTTACTAATCTGGTTCAATGATTTTTGCCAGATCGGAAAACGAGCTGTTCTCCAAAATGAACAAATTCGCATCTCTGATTTTCTCCATCAGCTTTCTGAACCGACAGGTAACTTCATTGGTGCAATCATCGCATTTCTGATAGAAATTTAATGAAACGCAATTTACAGGCGCAATGGGCCCTTCTATTGTTCTGAAAACTTTTGCCAAAGAAATCTGGGAAGGTGGAACTTTTAAAAAATAGCCCCCGCCTTTGCCTTTTTTACTTTCTATATATCCAGCATGGCGCAATTCCAGAAGAATGACTTCGAGAAACTTTTTCGGGATATTGGCCATTTCTGAAATCGTGGAGATCAGCACAGGACCACGTCCATACTCATCTACTAAGATCAGCATGGCTTTATAGGCGTACTTCGATTTTTTTGTAATCACCTGGCGTAAATTAAATATGGTTCAAATAAATCGAATTTATCCCTCAAACCACAATTCTTAGCATTTAATTTTTTATAGAGCCTGCAATTTCGGCTATTCTGGCAACTATTTCCAGAGATAAGCAATTGCAGAAACAACTCTCTGAATATCAGCATTTGACAAGCTACTTCCAGAAGGTAGGCACAATCCTATATCGAACAACTCTTCCGAAACTCCGTTTAAATAGGCAGGAAATTTTTCAAAAACTGGTTGAAGGTGCAACGGCTTCCAAAGTGGTCTAGACTCAATATTTTCATTTTGAAGGGCTAAAAAAACATCATTCCTGGAGATGCCTTTGCTCAACTTTGGGTCAATTGTAAGACAGGTGAGCCATCTATTTGAAAAGAAACCTTTGGGTTCCATTAAAAATTTAACACCTGAAAGATGAGAAAGCGCATTGAAATAGGTTTGGAAATTAGACCTTCTTTTTTCAATTCTGGCATTCAAAACTCGCATTTGTCCTCTGCCAATGCCCGCCAGAATGTTGCTCATCCGATAGTTATATCCGATGCTGGAATGTTGATAATGCGGAGCAGAATCTCTGGCCTGGGTAGCCAAAAATCTTGCCTTTTCTATCCAATCTGAATTCTGAGACATCAATGCACCACCGCCAGAAGTGGTAATAATTTTATTGCCGTTGAATGATAGAACCGACATGGATCCAAATATTCCAAGCATTTGCCCATTCCATGTACTCCCCATTGCCTCGGCAACATCTTCTATAATTGGCACATTGTACTTCTTCGAAATTTCCATAAAGCGGTCCATTTTAGCTGGCATTCCATACAAATGAACCAGAATGATCGCTTTTGGAACCTGCCCATTTTCTGCCAAAGACCGGATGGCCTTTTCTGCCAAATCCGAATCCATATTCCAGGTTTCGGGCTCAGAATCAATGAAAACAGGAATCCCACCTTGATAGACAATTGGATTGGCTGAAGCTGAAAAAGTAAACGTTGAGCACAAAACAAAATCGCCCTGCTTAATTCCCAAAATAAGCAAAGCGAGATGCAAAGCCGCAGTCCCAGAAGACAAGGCCGCCACGGATTGAATGCCAAAATAAGCTTGCAAATCCTGCTCGAATGCATCAATATTTGGTCCGAACGGAGCAATCCAGTTTGAATCAAAAGCATCTTTCACAAATTCCAATTCATCACCTCCCATGTGTGGCGGTGACAAATATATTTTGGGAGGAAGATTGCCTTTTGACAACTTATAAATTTAAAAATTCAGACTCAATTCGGACAAAATGCTATTTTAAAGGCATAGTTAGGAAGGCTAATTATGGGACAAAAACCAGTCTAAACTAAATTTTTGATTCACCTGAGCGCCCTTTTCTCCATGCACCAGATTTGAACATTCCACTTCAGGATCATGCTCAAAAAAGAGTGTCCAATTTTGCTCAATTGCAGATTGAAAAAATCTTTTCTTGTCCGCTAGCGTTTCGAGTGGACGCATGTCATAGCCCATAATATAAGGCATCGGGACATGATTTGGAGAAGGGAAAAGATCTGCACAAAAGACCAATTTACCCTTTTTAGTTTCTATAATTGGCAACACCATGGATTCTGTGTGTCCAAAACAACGGAACATTTCCATCCAAGGCCAGGGCGACTTTTCACCATCACTCAAAAAATGCAATGCGCCCAATTCTTGAATAGGCATTAAATTTTCCTTCAAAAAGCTGGCCTTTTCTCTGGCGTTTGGTTCTAAGGCCCATGCCCATTGCCTGGCGTCAACCCAATATTTTGCATTTGGAAAAGTAAGTGCAAATCCTTCCCCCATTCTGACTATACCTCCTCCGCAATGATCAAAATGAAGGTGGGTATGAAAAACATCTGTTATGTCTTCTGGCTTATAACCAGCATTTTGTAAAGAACTCAGCAATGAATATTTTCCATCCGGCTCATAATGAGAGAAAAATTTTGCATCTTGTTTATTGCCCATTCCATTGTCGATCAAGACCCGATTTGCCCCATCATCGACCAAAAGACAGCGCATCGCCCAAGTGCACAAATTATTTTCATCCGCAGGATTGAGTTTGTTCCAGATTTTTTTTGGCACAACACCAAACATCGCACCTCCATCTAGTTTGAACATGCCTGCATGAATTATGGAAAGCTTAATCATGTTTACAGCGGAATGTTTCCATGCTTTTTCTTTGGTAAAGTTGCCACCTTGTTCTCCAACATTTCAAAGGCAGAAATAAGTTTCTCTCTGGATTGATGAGGCATGATAACCTCATCAACATAACCTCTATGTGCTGCCCTGTAAGGCGTTGCAAATTTCTTGTTGTACTCGTTGATTTTAACTTCAAGCATTTTCTCAGGATTTTCAGATTGACTGATTTCCTTTTTAAAAATGATCTCAGCAGCACCTTTCGCACCCATCACTGCGATTTCCGCCATTGGCCATGCAAAATTCATGTCTGCCCCAATGTGCTTGGAGTTCATCACATCATAAGCACCGCCATATGCTTTTCGGGTAATTAAAGTAACTCTGGGAACTGTTGCTTCTGAGAAGGCATATAAAAGTTTTGCTCCATTGGTAATAATAGCGTTCCATTCCTGATCTGTGCCAGGTAAAAAACCGGGCACATCTTCCAAAACTAGAAGAGGAATGTTGAAACAATCGCAAAAACGAACAAATCGAGCCGCCTTTTTGCTTGCATTGATATCCAAAACACCCGCTAAAATCAAAGGTTGATTGCCCACTACGCCAATGCTCCTGCCGGCAAGCCTGGCAAATCCAACAACAATATTTTCAGCATATTGACCATGCACCTCATAAAAACTGCCCTCATCTACAATATGTTGAATCACCTCCTTCATATCATAGGGCTGATTTGGATTTTCCGGGATAATTTCATCCAAGGGTGGCCGGACTTCATTCTCGCTTTTATATGAAACAAAAGGCGCCTCATCTTCACAATTTTGAGGCATGTAACTCAGCAGCCTTTTGATTTGCAAAATGCAATCAACTTCATTGGGCGCTGTAAAATGCGCAACCCCACTTTTGGTACTATGGGTGGAAGCACCACCAAGCTCTTCAGATGTAACTACTTCATTGGTAACAGTTTCAACAACTTTTGGCCCAGTCACAAACATATAGCTTGTGTTTTCAACCATCATAATAAAATCTGTAATCGCTGGTGAATAAACAGCTCCACCTGCGCAAGGGCCCATGATGGCCGAAATTTGAGGAATTACACCTGATGCTCTGGTGTTTAGGTAAAATATATCGGCATATCCTGCCAATGAAACCACACCTTCCTGAATTCTGGCGCCTCCAGAATCATTTAAACCAATCAATGGGGCACCATTTTTCATGGCAAGCTCCATTATCTTAACTATTTTTTCAGCATGGGTTTCTGAAAGTGCACCTCCAAATACAGTAAAATCTTGAGAGAACACATAAACAAGTCGCCCGTTCACCTTCCCATAACCAGTAACGACACCGTCACCCAAATAATATTCATTTTCAAGACCAAAATCTTTGCATCGGTGCATAACAAACTTTCCAATTTCTTGAAAAGTGCCAGGGTCAATAAGCAAATCAACTCTTTCTCTGGCAGTTAACTTACCTTTTTTGTGCTGCGCATCTTGTCGGACTTGACCACCTCCAAGTAATGCCTCTTCATTTTTTTTCTGAAGAGCTTCAAATTTTTCCTGATGTTTTTTCAAGGTAGATAAAGATTTTTAGGAAGGGGCGAAAGTAATTTGAATTTTTGTGCCTCGAAGTGAAAACATCAATTGTGCACAAAAAAGATAAAACTTATTTTAGGAATCTTGGATTGACTTTAATTTGGTGCATTGTCAGTGTTTTCAATTTTCCATTTAAAGTTGTGGCCCAAGATGAAGATGAAAAACCGATCTATACCGGATGGGAAGATGGCCCGATATTCGTGAGTTTTGGCCCAAATTTATCAAAAGTATATGGTCGAGAGTTTCCAATTGGTTTTGATTTCAAGCAATCTTTTGAAGGTGGGATTTTGATTAAATACGCAATAGCAGATATGTTTCCAGTCTATTTTGGTGTTGAATATCAGCGGAGAGGCTATGCATACAATAGAATAAAAACTGGTACTACCCAAAATGGAAAGTATTACGAAGACCAGGTGAAAGGCAGAGTACTCTTGAGCTACTTAAGTTTCCCACTTCTTTTTGAGTTGCCAGCAGAAAAGCAAAAAAACAAATTTCATTTTATTGCTGGTGTAAGTACCGGACTTCGAATCTATTACAACGAAAAGTATGACGCCAGCCGGACTTTCCCAAAAGATTCACTCACCATTTTGACGTCTTACGTCAAAACCGGAAATGACGCTTTGGACTTTCTGGAATTTAATTTGTGTCTGGGTGCTAAGTATCGAATATTGCCTAGAATGGAAATTATGGCTTTGGCGTCTTTGAAAGGCTTTGGCTTATCCATTTCAAAAGAAAACTTCATAACCAGCAAAGAACTTCATAATGTGTTTTCGTTCAAACTTTTATATAGAATTACCAGCATTGAAAGTTTGCCAATTTTCTATTAAAAAAAAATCAAAATGACAAATGAATCAAATTATAAAAAGCATTTAATTAAAAAGCATATTCAATTGAAAAGCAAAGATTTATACACAAAACTAAAACTATATTAATAGTAATTTCTGAATTTATATTTGCCAACATCAGTATAAAATTAATCGTATCTGTTACATGATTTTTGAACCATTCCAAAAATATCCCAACCTAACTATACTGTGCATCGTTAGCCTTACACTTCTTATCGCTATTTACTTGTTGGGAAATTTTCTAGCACAATTCTTCGTAAAAAAAGAGGAATTAGAAAATAAAAGCCTTACTGCTATCTTGTTAGGTTTCATAGCACTAAGCTCATTGGCAGCCATTTCCATTTTTGGATTCAAAACAATATTTATTCCAATCTTAATTGTACTTGCGATTGGTCTATTAGTCAGGGCTTACCAAAACAAATTTTCCCAGACATTAAAAATACCAACGTCTAGACTTGACATTTCTTTTCTTCTGATCGGATTTTCAATTTTCTTCTTCCTCAGAATTTTCAGTCTTTATAATTTTGAAACGGGGCTTTGGAATTTGATGCTAAAGGACGACAACTATTATGTAGAACTAATCAATTACATACTTTATTTTAAAACAGAAGGAGTCCCTTATGAATTGAATAATAAAGAATTTGGCTACCCATATTATTACCAACCATACCATTACATCTCTTTTGTCCTAGGTGCAATTTTAAAAAAAATAGGCTTGGTAAATTCATTTCAAGCTTTTCACTTTTTCATCTGCCCATTTTTCCAAACCTTAGGATTTTTTGCCCTTCATAAAACTTCTGTAAGAATAACAAAGAAGCCGCTGATCTCATTTTTTATAGCCATGGCTTTTATAAGTATGCTTCGGTATGGGATATGGGATGAAGCACTTTATTCCCTAATTCCCATGGAGATTCTTAAAACCAATATAACGCTGATGAATTTTTTAGGGTTTCAATTCATCAATTCTGGATTTGGGTTCAAATTTTGTTTCACGCTATTGTTGTTTGGTGTTTTTATTGAAAACATAAAAAATGGATCACCACTTATATTATCAGTTTACATGCTACTTAATCCCATCTATATAGTACTAAACATGTGGATGGCACTCATTCTCACTTTTTTTTCAAGAGCTAGGTTTCTAGAATATGTACATTATCTTCTTGCCACCTTCTTTTTACTAATGTCATTTGGTCTGATCATGAATTCTGTTCAAACTTCCCCTGACCTGGCAATCGTATTAAATAATCTTAATGTATTTTTATCCAAAGGTCTACCGAACTACATATTTGGAAACTATGGATTTTTTATCCATAACTTTTATAACATATTGCTGTTCCCTTCAATACTGGTTTTACTAAACAGAAATAACTTAATAGAAAAGGTATTCGCACTTTCATTTATAAGTAGTATCTTATATCAAGAGCTATTTAGTAATAAATATTTTTCACTTGCATTTTTTATATATACTTCTCTTTGTATAACCTACATTGTACATAAAAATCACAGAAATAAATTATTCATAATATATTTCTCATCTGGGTTTTTATTTTTTCTGGGATCAGATTTTGCCTTACTAGTCACTGATCTAAACCAAATATTCTTATTCACAATGTATTGTGGTTTTATATATCTTGGAGTATCAATATATTCTAAATTTGGAACAAGTCTTTTTTGGACTCTAATTGCAGCAGCACTTACATCCCAAAATTTTATTCTCAACTACAACGAAAGCAAAAGTCGCTCCGTTATCATTAGTAAGGATAATTTATATTTGGATAAAATTTCAGTTCTACTAACAAAGTATAACATTAAAAAATCTTGTTATTATGATGACGATTGTATCTATCCATTTTTTAACCAGTTTTATATTGGTGAAGAGATTTCTCAGGTTACCGATTCATTATTTTCCACTTCACTAAAAATACCAAAACTTGCTAATGCCAAAGATAAGTCCCAAGTAGATTTTCTTCAGAAAATACCTCTTGCACAATTTATTAACCAAAGTCATCAAAAATCGGATACGCTACATTTAACTCAACAATTCATGGATCATTTCGATATAGGATTACTTACAGTTAGAGATAAGGATAAATCAAAAATATCACATATTACATCTCTTTTTTCAGACTCAATTCATAATGAGCAGAACAAGTACACATTGTATTTTAGAAGTTCTGAATAGAACAGCCAGACCTCCTGAAATTATTAAGTTCAACAACAAAGCTTTCCTTCTGTAGAAATGAAGTTGGATAAGTTCTAGAATCCATAGTACAATGTCCCAAATTGCATTTTTTGACTCAATATTTTTAAACCTATTATCATGGAAAAAATTAAGGCAGGACAACTTAAGTTATTCAAGTTTTCGATTATGGATCCCAGTTTAACAACAGTGGCAAATATGGATTTCAGTAGATTATGTAAAAGTATCTTCCACAGTTATAAAATTAAAGGAATTATTCCGCCGTTTTTTCTAAACTTGATATAATGTGCTGAATTATTTCACTTCAGCCAATCTTTATATTGAATTTATCCTAATTCGAAGTCAACATCTTTTGCTTCGATAAATCCTATTATCTTTTTATTCAATACTGTTTTCGGAAATAGAAATTGAACATTAGCAGCTTGATGTTCAATTGAATTCTGGAAAAGGCTTGTGTTATATTATGTATTGCATTTTTAGAAGATAAAATTAGACCTGTGTTATACCCGCTTGTGTCGGAATTAGCTTTGTATCAACAACTAATTACACACAATGCAAAAATTATTATTTACATTTTTTACGCTTTTTATAATCTCGCAAGTTTCAGCTCAGGTTGAGAATATGCAAGCAAACAGACATTTCTCCCGAACAAGGGCAGAAAATTTAAGCAGTCAATTTATTAAACTTTTTGAGCCGGTGGCAGAGCAGCCTAGAAAAGATGGGGCCAAAAGTTTGAAACTGAACAGAGAATTGCTTTCCAGTATTTGGGAAAGGGAACCGCTCAATTTATCTATAGTGTTGCCTCTTCCAAATGGCAAAACAGAATCGCTTCAATTTGTTAAAACCTCCATTGCCTCTGAAGATTTTTCAGTTCGAACCTCAGATGGTAGAAAGTTTTTTGGCAAAGAATATCTTGGACTTCATTACCAACTAAAAACAAAGGAAAACAAACGACTCGGTGGAATAAGCTTTCGTGAAGATGGAATAGTTGGCATGATTTCTCATGAAAATGGGAACTACAACATTGGAGAAGGTCAAAATGGGAAAGGTGATTATGTCATTTCAGATGATTCGAAAATTGATTTTCCAGGTTGGGATTGCGGGACCGATGACAACGTCGATTTTGATACCAAAGAAAAGAAGAAAATTTCATTAGAAAGAGTTGCAGTAGCAACGGCATCGTCTTGCAAAACAGTTAGAATCTCATTTGAGGCCGATTATGATCTTTATATAAGGTCATCAAACAACATCACGACCGCAACAAATTTCGTAACAAGTCTTTTCAATATTGTGAAGCAAGTATATATGAATGAACAGATTACACTACAAATAAGCAGTATTTTTGTTTGGACAACTGTTGACCCCTACGCTAGTTTAACCAATACATTTACTATATTAAACAACTTTGCTACCAATCGACCTGCAGCACAGATCAACGGTGAATTGACACACTTTTTAGATTGCCGCTCTTCTAGTTTGGGAGGCATTGCTTACATCGGTGCCTTGTGCAATTCAGTTACCAGACATGGATTTTCAAGCATCTATTATTCATATCAATCGCTTCCAACTTTCTCATGGTCTGTGTTTTGTATCAGCCACGAACTTGGGCATAACTTCGGCGCACGTCACACACATTGGTGCGGATGGACTTTGCCAAATGGCACGACTGGAAGAATCGATTCTTGCTTCGCAGGCGAAGGAAGTTGTGGCGCAATTACAAAACCTACCAAAGGCACAATTATGAGCTATTGCTACAATACAAACGGTGGCGTAGATATGAATCTTGGTTTTGGACCTTTACCAGGCAAATCCATTCGTGACAGACTCAATGCGGCCACGTGTATAAGCGGAAATGGATGTTTAAGGATTCCGACTTTAAGCGTGGATAGCGTAATTAATCTTGATAAGAATTACTCTATCAAACTATCCATACCAGCAAACCATAACGCTACTTCCTGGTCGGTACTTGAGGGAAGTACAGTCTTACAAACAGGAGCTTTGAGCACTCAAACTGCGGTAGTTATTACAATTCCTGTTTCGAACAAACCTAATGGAATATACACTTACTCTTCTACATTAAGCTCAGGTTCAGCTAATTCGGCAAGTGTTGTGCTTTCTGTAAATGTGGCAGTTCCTGCAATTACAATTTCCAGTGGCCAATGTACTGCTGGCAATCTTCAAGCCTGGTATGACGTAAATGGAAAAGTTAATTTCAAATTCAAATTAAGCCCAACCTGTACAACATACAATGTTCAAATGTGCAGATACAACCTTACAAATCCATTAATTACGCCTTCAATTGGCGCATTACCAGTGGCTTGTGGATTGAGAAACAACATGTCAGCCTATAAACCAACCACCACAGAAAGAGCGGTAGATTTAATTGAAAGAATTGCAAATCCGCAACCATCTGGCGCTATCACAACAGGATTTGGAAGTTATTGGTACAGCATTGATGTGTTGTGTTCTGGTTCGGGCTGCACCACAACCAACAGGACCAGAACTTATATTTTTGTACCAGGAATTTAGGAGATTCATGGGTTTTGAGCCGGTTTGTGAGTTTCTTGCAAATCGGCTTTTTTATTTTCATCTATGCAATTTTTGATACTTTTGAATCCTCCACATCAAAAATTTCTTTTGCGCAATTTCAATACATTTTTCTTTCCTATGAGGTATCTCCAATGCGTGATACCTACTTTTTTTGTGGTGACCGGCAATATATTGGGAGGCTATTGGGCATTGGGCAATATGGTATTTTCACTCGTCTTTATGGTTCTGGTCGACTTCGCTTTTTCAAGGCATAGATCCGACCAAGTGGCTGAAAATGAAGCTATTCCTACAACGATTTTGGTCTTTGGGGCAATCCTCCATTTGATTTCGACGGCAAGCCTTCTATATGGTGTTGCAAATGGAAATCTGTTTGGAAAATCAATAATCTGGGCAGCCATTTCAACTGGGCTAAATTCAGGTCTGATCGGAATTACCTCCGCACATGAGCTCATTCATAGAAAGAACCTTGTTTTAAAAGATTTGGGCATACTTTGTTTAATATCATGCTGTTATGGCCATTTTTATATTGAACATAGAAAAGGGCATCATGCCTTGGTAGGCACTTTAGAAGATCCGGCAACAGCCAGAAAAGGAGAAATGTTTTATGCTTTTCTCTTGAGAACTATACCAGGCCAATGGCTAAGTGCTTTTAGGATTGAAAGAGAGCGGATAATGAGAATAAAAGGTAGTCAAATCGTCCAAAATTTCACAATCAACATAACGGTAATTCAAATCCTTTTGGCAGGAATCTTGTTGTATTTATTTGGCGGAGATCTAGTGTATGCATTTGTTTTACAGGCTTTTATTGCCATCGTTCTGCTTGAATTTGTAAATTATATTGAACATTACGGATTGGTTAGAAACCCGAAAGAAAAGGTAGGACCAAACCATGCCTGGCAGTCCGATTCTGTAACTTCCAGATTTACGCTTTTTGAACTGAGCCGCCACAGCCATCACCACATGGAGGCTGCCACACCCTATCATAAACTTCAACATTTTGAAGGATCAAAACAATTGCCATTTGGCTATTATGGCATGTTTTACATTGCCCTCATTCCACCTTTGTGGTTCAAGGTTATGAACCCGAGACTCTCAGAATCGAAATAAATTTTGCTCAAAAATCTCTTGACTTCGAAATTGATTTTTGAGTGATCCTTCATTTTAAAAGCCAAGACACATTATTAAGAAATTGTAACCAACAGCTCAGTTTTCGTAACATAAACCTAACAATAAGGACATAATGGCTTGATATTAAGATTCTTAATTTGAGTCCGAAATCAAATTATCAAATCATTATGAAATCCTTATTTGAATCATTCCTCATTATGCTTTTTGTCCATCGCTTTAGATTCTAATTGAGAAAAAAGAATGAGCGAAAAAAAACGGAGAAAAGTTGATGTAGTGGTTATCTCAGATCTTCACTTAGGAACTTATGGTTGCAGGGCTAAAGCAATTGAATCCTACTTAAAATCAATACAGCCTAAAACCCTGATACTCAATGGAGATATTGTGGATATGTGGCAATTTTCCAAACGATATTGGCCCAAAAGCCACATGAAAGTTGTGAAACGAATTTTCACATTTTTAAGCAAAAAAACAGAGGTTATCTATATACCCGGCAACCATGACGAACTGCTTAGGAAGTTTGTTGGCATGAAATTAGGCCGACTTTCAATCCAAAATAAGGCTGTATTAGAACTTGAAAATGAGCGGGTTTGGATTTTTCATGGCGATGCATTTGATATAACAATGCAACACTCCCGATGGCTTGTCAGATTGGGTGCTGTAGGCTATGATACGCTTATTTTGATCAACACAACAGTGAACGCCATTCTTTCATTTTTCGGAAAGGATCGGGTTTCGTTTTCAGGCAAAATTAAAGCATCGGTCAAAAAAGCGGTTTCCTATATCAATTCGTTTGAAGAAACGGTTTCACAGATTGCTGCAGATCAAGGATTTGACACCATAATTTGTGGACACATCCACCAACCGGCTGATAAAATATTTACCTATGGAAATAAGCAAGTGCGCTACCTCAACTCGGGCGATTGGATAGAAAATCTAAGTGCATTGGAGTACAACAATGGCGAATGGCGAATGCATTTACATCCTGACAATGAGGAGACTTCAACAGAAATAGATGCCATTCCCGATAAGAATGAACTCTTTCAATTGCTCCAAATGGAACTCCAATCTCTTGGAAGTTTTCAAAAAAGAGCCTCTTAGAATAAAATCCCTATTTATTCCTTTATGAAAATATTATATGCCATTCAAGGCACAGGCAATGGCCACATTTCAAGAGCTAGAGACATATTGCCAATCCTGAAAAAACATGCTGAGGTGGATGTTTTAGTCTCTGGCATTCAGGCAGATGTAGCTTTGGGAACCGAAATAAAATTTAAGCTTACAGGCATGGGATTTATCTTTGGTAAAAAAGGAAATGTGGATTTGGTTCAAACTTTTAGAAAATGTGTGACTCGGAAATTTCTAAAGGAAGTGCGAGACCTGCCCATCCAAGATTATGACCTCATTATCAACGACTTCGAACCTGTTTCGGCATGGGCTGCCCGGTTAAAAAATGTGCCTTGCATTTCACTAAGTCATCAATTTGCTGTTCTTCAACCAGCTGCACCAAAGCCTGCTAAATCCGACTGGATGGGCCGCATGATTCTGAGCCACTATGCACCAGTCCAATCTGGATTCGGATTTCATTTTAATAGTTTTGCTGAAGGGATTTTTCAACCTGTTATCCGCCAGCAAATCAGAGATTTAGAGGTAAGCAACGAAGGTCATATAACAGTGTATCTGCCCGCATACGACAACGATAAAATCATAAAAGTACTTTCTGAGATTAATGATGAAAAATGGCATGTGTTTTCAAAACACACGACCAGCGCTTTCAAAATAGCCAACCTTTGGATCAGACCAATCGAAAATGAATCTTTCATTACGAGTATGGCCAGCTCAAAAGCCGTTTTATGTGGAGCCGGTTTTGAAACACCTGCTGAAGCAATTTTTATGGGTAAAAAACTACTAGTAATACCCATGAAAAACCAATATGAACAACAATGCAACGCAGCGGCATTGGCAGAAATGGGTATCAGAACGCTTAAAAGCTTAAAACGAAAATATGTTGGCCAAATTAAAAACTGGCTGTCATTTGCTAAACCATTGGCAATTTCTTTTCCAAACGAAACTGAGTCAATAGTTGAACAAATACTTGAAAAAGGCAGATTACGATCTGAAGCAGGATTGGTTTCCAACCACGTATAAGCCAATATATTAACATAAATAAAGAATCTGTTTTACATTGCTAAGACAAGGAATAAAAGTGATGATTCATCAAAAGAAACAAAGATTGAATGAAACAAAAGTCAAAAGCAAACATTAAGATGCCACTTAACCTACAGCAAATTGTTAGACTCAGACTATAGCAAACTTCACAAAAACGACTTTGGTTCTGATTTTTTCTGGGGTGTTTCTACAGCGGCATTGCAAACAGAAGGCGCCTGGAACGAAGACGGAAAATCTGCTTCAATCTGGGACACTTTTTCGAATAAAAAGAGGAAGATTTATAGAGGTCATCATCCCAAAATAGCCTGCGACTTTTATTACCGATGGGAAGAAGACATTCAAATCCTAAAGGTGCTGGGCATTAAAAATTTTCGATTTTCATTATCCTGGAGCCGAATTCTTCCCGATGGAACCGGAAGGATAAACCACAAAGGCCTCGATTTTTACAAAACGCTTTGCGATGCGCTTTTAAAGGAAGGAATTACGCCTTGGCCTACTTTATATCATTGGGATTTACCCCAGGTGCTCGAAGATCGTGGTGGCTGGACAAATCGTGAAATTTTAGGCTGGTTTGAAAACTATGTACTCGTGATCGGGAAAGAACTGGGAAACAGGGGCATACACAATTGGATGGTGCTCAATGAACCGCTCGTATTTACCGGTGCCGGCTATTTTTTGGGTTACCATGCGCCAGGAAAGAAGGGCTTTTCAAATTTCATTCCTGCCATGTTGCATGCAGCTTTATGTACTGGAATCGGAGAAAGGGCAATGCGCAGCTGTCAATCTCAAATCAATATTGGGTCAACTTACTCATGTTCATATATCGTTCCGAAAACAAACTCAGAAAAAGATCTTTCTGCGGCCAAAAGAGCAGATGCGCTGCTCAATCGCTTGTTTATTGAGCCAGCTTGTGGACTTAATTTTCCATTGGAAGATTTAAAAGTGCTTCGGCCAGTAGAAAAGTTAATGAAAGCTGAAGACCAGAAAAATCTTAAGGCCAATTTAGATTTTATTGGGGTCCAAAATTACACCAGAGAGATTGTTGAATCCTGTTGGTATGTCCCATATTTGAAAGCACGCCTTGTAAATGCAAAGAAAAGAGGTGTTCCCCATACCGAAATGGAATGGGAGGTTTATCCGGAATCTATCTACGAAATGCTGAAAAAGTTTTCGAAATACATGCCTGAAAAACCGCTTCTGGTAACGGAAAATGGCGCAGCATTTCCCGATCATTGGGATGGCGGTCATGAAATAAAAGATTGGAAAAGAACCGATTATCTACAGTCTCACATTGCTCAGGTGCAAAGAGCCAAACAGGAAGGAATAAATGTGCAAGGTTATTTTGTATGGACCTTGATGGATAATTTCGAGTGGGCAGAAGGATACAAGCCTCGCTTTGGTCTGGTGTTTCTGGATTTTGAAACCCAAAGAAGAATTATTAAAGATTCTGGAAAATGGTTTTCAAAATTTATTTCTTGAAATTAGCGTCAGGATAAGTTCATATATAAGCAATTACCGAAACCAAATCTCTGCTTTCATTTAAGATAGATCACTACTAGAAAACCCAACTGAAGCCCAAAAAATAGCCAACTGGAAACGCTTTAAAATCATCCTAAAACGTATTTAAATGAAAAAAGCCTCCTGAAAACAGAGGCTTTTTTGTAGCGGAGACGGGAATCGAACCCGTGACCTCAGGGTTATGAATCCTGCGCTCTAACCATCTGAGCTACCCCGCCGTTCAAGCCGCAAAAGTCAGATTTTAGAATTAGAATTGCAAATTGTAAATTTAAAATTTTACTTTTGCACCCCAATTCAAGAAAACAATATTCTATAAGGATGTCAAAGTTCAAATTTACCAATGAATTCGAGTTTCAGGCTTCACCTAAAATTTTATTTGAATTCATTAGTACGCCTGTAGGACTTTCACAATGGTTTTGCGACAAGGCTTCCAACACTTTTCAAAACGTATGGCATTTGTTTTGGGATGATACCGACCACACAGCCACCCAAACCCACAATAAACCAAATAAATTGGTTCGCTTTCAGTTTCAAACTACTGAATTGGATGACACTACCGACCCTGCTTACTTGCAGTTTGAAATTGAAAAAAGTGAACTTACCAGGGTAGCTTTCTTAAAGATTACAGACTATTCCGGTATGAGCAATAAGCAAGAACTTGAGGAGCTTTGGGAGAATCTGATTCATAACCTCAAAACGGTTATTAGAGAAAAATAACTTTAGTATCGGGTTCCATGTTGAAAAAACTGGATAAACTTGTCATTGAGGCCTTTTTTCCGCCTTTCCTACTTACATTTTTTGTAGTTGTCTTTATTCTGCTTATGCAGTTCTTGCTTAAGTATTTCGATGATTTTGTAGGCAAAAATCTAGCACCCGGCACATATGCTGAGTTGCTTTTTTTCTTTAGCATCAACTCCGTACCAATTGCTTTGCCAATCTCAATTCTGCTATCCAGCATCATGACATATGGCAATTTGAGTGAACACAACGAATTGACTGCCATTAAAAGTGCTGGCATTTCTTTGTTGCGCATCATCCTACCCATTTTCATTGTGGTTTGCGGTTTGTCGCTTTTGGCATTCTACTTCAATAACAAGGTTTTGCCTTATGCTAATCTACGAGCATATAGCTTACTCTACGACATTACAACAAAAAAAGCGGCCTTTAATATAAAAGAGGGCACGTTCTACAACGGGCTTCCTGGCTTTTCAGTAAAAATAAACGAGAAGGATCCCATTGGGTCTGGCATCAAAAAAATAATGATTTATAACCATCAGGAGGACAAAGGAAATATAAATCTAACTATGGCCGATTCTGGCAAAATGTACACCATTTGGGATGATCGCTATTTGATTCTGGAACTTTATAGAGGAGATAATTTCACTGAAATGAATTCTACCATTCCAAATCAGGAAAAGGAATTCACCCACAACCATTTCGATTACAGCAAGTTTGTCTTCAACCTAAGCTCATTTGAAATGAGCAGAACTGATATTCAGCTTTTTGCCAGTAATAAAATCATGCGAAAACTGGATGAGTTGCATTCTGATATTGACTCAATCAGCAGAGAAGGAAGAAGAATGGATACGACAATGTTGAATAACTATTTGAGCTATTTCAGTTTTTACAATCGACCCAGTAGTTTTCAAGCGGTTGGAAAAATCAATTCGAAATTGCTAAAGGCAAAAATTGACAGCAACTTCAAACTCAAGACCGCAGAGGTTAAGCAAGCCGCAATCAATCAAATCAAAAGTCTCAAATCGTTTACTGAAAATTATGCAGACAGAAGGTTTAATATCAACAGAGACTTGGATGTCTTCAATGTTGAAATTTATAGAAAATACACACAATCAATTGCTTGCTTAATTATGTTCCTCATTGGTGCGCCATTGGGAACAATCATAAAAAAGGGAGGTTTTGGCATTCCGGTCCTCATCTCTATTATATTTTTTATCCTTTATTATGTCTTGTCTATAACTGGCGAAAAATGGAGTAAAGAAGGCGTGGTTGATGTTCCATTTGGTATGTGGGCTACAAATTTTCTACTTTTTTGGATTGGATTGTTTTTCCTCAGCAAAGCCAAAAATGATTCTACTCTATTGGAAAACAACTACTTCACCCAGCTTTTCGACTTTGTGGTGTCAAAACTTAAGAGAAAATCGACTACAAAAATCTAAAAAGTCGGTCCTGAGCAAATCGCTTTCAAATACAAATTCACTGCTAAATTTCGTTTGCGGAACAAAGCCAGAAATCTGATCTTTTAAAAATAGAATTTCCGGAAGATCAGCACTATCAAAATCGAGTTCAAACCCAGCATGATAAAACTTAGTCAGTTCTGAAAAATGACTGCCTTTTTGAATGATGACGGGTTTTCCAGCAAATAATGCTTCAAAAAACTTTGTAGGAACCTTTTCCAAATTGGCATAAGATTCTGTATAGCACAAAAATACGGCATGTGATTTGATGAGAGAATTGAATATAATGTCTGAGGAAGACCATTCTCCACCATTTTCTAAGACAACTCCCAATTCTTGCAATTCAATTGCTTTCAATTGCTTTCTTAATTCTATATCTGGAACAAAGCCAGAAATTTTGAAAACGGAAGATGGGAATTGCCTTCTAAATTTACAAAAAAACTCAACTGCTCTTAAAACGCCTGATTCTAAAGTAACCACCCCTGAAAATAGAAACAGGTTTGGATCCAGGTCATTTTTAGCTTTTGATAAGGAAATTAAATCTTTAGACTTTTCTAGCCAAGTTCTTGGAACTCTATTTTCCAATACCAAAATGTCTTTGGCTTTTATGGCAAGTTGATTGGCATACACTTTTTCAGCCAGCCAAAATCTATCTACAAAATGAAAAATGAAAAATTGCAAGCGATCGGCAACCATGCTTAAGAACCTAAATAAAAACCCACTATATGCCTTTTGGAATTTTAGATTCAAAACCAGGTTTTCCTGAACATCATAAATCAACCTTGCCCGGTAAGCTAATTTATAAAGTATAGCAACGATCAACAATTCTGAACTGCATATAATTAATACATCGGGTAAAAACTGTTTCGCTTGCTTCCAAAACGTCAACTGCTTTTGAAATCTTGAAATAAGATCTCTGCCAAAAGAAAAAACAGCCAGCATCTCAATCCTTTCTAAAAGAGATGCCTCACCAATCGGATGGCATCCCAAAATCCGCAATTCTATATTAGGAATTGGATAAAGGCTCAAGGCAAGCTTTTCGAAAATACGTGTTTCCGAGGGTGGCTTCTGGGTATGAGCAAGCAATACCTTCATTTCTAAAATTTCAAAAAATGGTCCGTAAAACTACCTTTGTCCAAAATTTTATCAAATGCAAGAACAAATCGAACACATTTGGGGAAACCCGGAAATCATTCAATCGGCAGAAAGTCATACCATTATTGAGTCTATAATTGAACAGTTAGAACTGGGCACGTTAAGAGTTGCAGATAAATCAACAGGAATTTGGAAAACAAATGAATGGGTAAAAAAAGCAATTCTTCTTTATTTTAAGATCAGAAAAATGGAAAAGCTGGAAGCAGGGTTCCTTGAATTCTATGATAAAATGAAACTAAAGACTGATTTTGAAAAAAAAGGAGTTCGGTCAGTTCCTTTGGCTGTTGCAAGATATGGTTCTTATATCGCACCCGGAGTCGTCTTAATGCCATCATACGTAAATATAGGTGCATATGTAGATTCAGGAACTATGGTTGACACCTGGGCCACGGTTGGCAGTTGTGCTCAAATCGGAAAAGATGTTCATTTAAGTGGTGGGGTTGGTATTGGCGGAGTGCTGGAGCCTCTTCAGGCCAGCCCAGTTATTATAGAAGACGGTGCCTTTATTGGTTCACGATGTATAGTTGTGGAAGGCGCAATTGTAGAAAAGGAAGCTGTCCTAGGAGCAGGAGTTACCATTACAGGTTCCAGTAAAATAATTGATGTGACTGGCGAAACACCTGTAATCTATACTGGTAGAGTGCCTGAACGCTCAGTTGTAATTCCTGGAACCTATGTTAAAAAGTTTCCTGCGGGGGAATTTAATGTGCCTTGTGCGTTGATCATTGCAAAAAGAAACGCAGGAACTGACTTAAAAGTATCTCTCAATCAGGTCCTGCGTGAACATCAGGTAATCATTTAAAACAAAAAAGGCTGAAGATTAATCTTCAGCCTTTTTTGTTTTCGCCTTTGCCTTAGGCTTTGCTTCAACGGCTTGTTCGGCTACAGCAACATCACTTACCTTTGTTTTAACAACCTTCGGCATGGTTTCGTTTCTTCTGCGTGTATTTCCGAATGAACCATTTGCCATTTTTCCTTTTCTGGATTTAATATCTCCTTTACCCATCTTATTGTTTTATTAAGCTGCGAAATTAATAAATTCAAATCAACGAAGCTTGTTTTGGTTTAATTTTAAATGGGATGACCAGTTTAGATTTTCATAAAACTCTAAAAACCCATCCACAGCAATGCAAGAATTATTGCAAAAACCGTTGAAACACGATTTTCAACCATTTTCAATATATTTTGCAGAATTCATTGATAAAACAAAAAACATAATTTGTTAAAAACATTCCCAAACCTCTGATTTTGAAGATAAAAGAAAGCTTTGAGCCGTTTGAAAACTACCATCTAAAATAGAAAGAAGTGGTGAAAAGCAAAGCCTTATACATCACGAAATTTCTCATTTTGCATTATGCCAAGATTAAGCTTGAATAATTCTTTAAAATATTTATGTAAGTTTTTTGGTTAATTCAAAAATTCCAATAATCTTTGTCCTACGCAATTCTTTAAATCATTAAAAAAAATGAAAAAACTTTTAGCAATCGCCGCAATGAGCGCAGTAGCCTCATTGGGTATTCAATCAGCTCAAGCTGCTACGTGGAACGTATTGTGCCTTAAACAAGGACCTGTACGTCTTTCTGGTCTTCCAGACAGGATCCTAGATCCTAATGCCGTTGTTTCTCCAGGTAATACTGCGGGATATCCAATTGGTGCTCGTTCAATCGCTACCCAAGCTGAAAATGCTGAGGTATCTGATATTCCTGGTGACATGAATTTTGTCAGCCTTGGTTTCGGTGGACAAATTGTTCTTGAATATGTCAATGGATATTTTGGCAATTCAATTGGAGACGATGTTACACTTTATGAAACAACTTGGGGTGATCCAAAATGTACTCCAATCTGGTCTGAAGCAGCTAATGTTGAATTTTCACTCGATGGATTCAATTGGACTGCTCCAAAACCTGCTTGTCACAATGGTAGTTTCGACATTGCTCCTTTATTGGTAGCAAAGTATGTAAGAATCACAGACAACACTCCAAACAATAATTTTGTTGGTGATGGTATTGATGCTTACGATGTTGATGGTCTAGTTGCAAATTATGATTTTGGAACGGTTATACCTCCAAATCCTTTGTGTACTTATGAGCAAGGTGTTAGTCAAAAATATGTAGGTGCCGTGGGTAATTTCCCAGGTAGAGGCATAGTAGCGCAAAGGAAAAATTTCGCTTTGAATGCAAACATCAATGATCCATCATTTACTCCAGCTCAATTGGCAGATCCTTCGCTACGTGAGGTAGGTGGCTGGTATAACTTCTGGTCAATTGGCTTTGGAGGACATGCTTGTTTCCAACTTCCTTACACTGTATTTGATGGCCCGGGAGCTGACTTTCAAATTTTTGAAACTACCTGGAACAACAAACCGTGTCCAAACTATCCAGAAACAGTTGATTTATCTGTTTCTGTAGATGGAATCACTTACTCTACAACTACGGTTCGTTGCAAGGATGGAGCACTAGATTTATCAGCTTTTGGAGCAGCTTATGCAGCTGTTAACTATATCAAATTTGTAGACGTTTCTGATCCAACTAAATTTGGAAAAGGAGATGATGCTTTTGATATTGACAACATCTATATCGCTCAATTGCCTCCAGGATCTTCTACTCCTCAATTTTGTACTGCAATATCTGACGGAAACAGAAGAGCGCTTCCTAACGTTGAAAATAACGTAGGTGAGACTGGCATGCCAGAGCAAATGTTCCCACTTGAAATCGTTGGAAGCAACATGGTATCTGATAAAATCGACTTCACTGCTACTATCGCTGAAGAAGGTGGATACAGATATTCTGTAAGAAACCACATCGGACAAGAGCTAAGCAATGGTGCTCTTGCTGGTAATCTTTATGATCTTGCTGAAGGATCAGTTAAAACTGGAAATTATGCTCCTGGTGTATATTTCTTAACTTTAACTTCTGCCAATTCTAAAGAGACATTAAAGTTCGTTAAAAAATAATTTCACCCATTGAATTGCTAAAAAACCCAAGCCTAGGCTTGGGTTTTTTTATTTTATAGCTATTCAGTTGGCCAAATGAAAACACTTTTTATTTCTCAAAATCAGCACACAACAAAAAAGGACTTCAATTGAAGTCCTTTAAATTTTTAATGGAAAATTAAACAATTAGTTCCCCCTGGCCTTGTCTGATTTTTCGAGCCACATTCCAACTATAAAAGTTGCGATAAAAAGAGCTCCAAAAAACAAATAAGAAATCAACTCCATTGACATACGATTGCGCTATGTTAAAATATAGCGCAAATATAACTGAAGCATCTGAATTGTAAGTTTTAAAACTAGTTTTGCATTTCATGAATCAAGAAATAAAAAAGCGATTTTACCTCATACGACATGGCGAGACCGACCCGAATAAAAATCACATTATTCAAGGCAGCGGATTAGACGCTCCATTAAATGAAACCGGCAATAAGCAAGCAAGCGATTTCTTCAAAGCTTACCACCATATTCACTTTGACGCCATTTATACCTCATCTTTAATTAGAACCTGGCAAAGTGTAGCTGAGTTTCTAAATTTAGAGATTTCTCATAGAGCACTTCCAGAACTCAATGAAATTTCATGGGGAGTAAAAGATGGAACTAAAATAGACCCAATTGAACAAAAGATATACCAACGGATGCTGGATGCCTGGCAAGATGGCTATTTAGACATGAGCTTTGAAAAAGGAGAAAGTCCTAACCAGGTTTACAAAAGAATGAAAGTTGGTCTGGCAAAAATAATGTCTTTTGAAAACGAAGTAAACAACCTAATATGCATTCATGGGCGAGCCATAAGGATATTTTTATGTTTACTGCTCGGAAAACCCCTAACTGATATGGAAGGCTTTCTTCATAGCAACTTGTGCCTGTATATAGTAGAGTGGGACGGAAATGAATGGAAAATAACTTTGGGAAATGACACAAGCCACATTCGATATTAAACCCGCGGGCAAAATATTGGTTGTATAAAAATGCGAATCTTAATCATATGCACATCCCCAAGAGAGGGTAGCCAATCTTTACAATTTTCAAATTATCTTAAGAATTTATTCGAAGCTCAACCTGAAGTTAAAAAAGTAAACCTGATTGATTTTGAAAACTTCGACATCCCAACTTTTGGCCGTGGAAAGATAGATCCTAACAAACTAAGTGCATTTCAATTTGAACTTGTATCTCTCTGGAAACAATCCGATTTGGTGGTTTTTGTGAGTCCAGAATACAATTGGACTACAAATGGCGAAGTATTTATTATGTTTGATCAACTTGGTAATAAGCACTTTGAGCATCTTTTTGACAATCGGGTCTTTGCTTGTGTTGGCGTATCCTCTGGCAGAGGTGGTCGCCAAGCGGCACAAGATGTCGCCAAAGTTGTCGGTAAACTGATAAGCTTTCAGAACAAGTATTCCATTATTTCCTCCAAAATATTTGAAGCACATGATACAGGAAAGAACATTTTAGAGAATTATCAATCCGCCGGAAATTTGATTTTTGAGGCCGGAGTAGATAATTTTGTTCAATACACATTGAAAATAGCCCATAAATGGGTCAACACGTCAAGTTCCAATTAACTTTAACCAAGAAAATGAATCGACGAATTTTTTTAGAATCCTCATTATTAGCAGCTTCAGCCATATCTATACTCCCTTCTTGGGCTTTTTCACATTCAAAGAATAAGCCGAAAGTAAAATGGGGCATAGCCACAATTACCTGGGGAGATTCCTACCTTAAGGGAATTGAAGAAATTTCGACTTTAGGAATTCACGGAATTCAGATCAGAGGAAATGCCTATAAAGATTTCAAAGAGAAGCCATTAGAGCTTAAAAATATATGTAAGAAACTTGATATTGACTGTGTAATCCTTTCTGGCGGGAACATTGACCCAAATCCGGCAGTTTTTGAAAAACAAAAAACCATTTTTAAAGAAATGGCCGCCTTCATTAAATCAATAGGCGGTGAATACCTACAAGCAACTACGATCAAAAGAGACTCTTATCCTCCTGGAAAAGAACAGATTAGTAGGCTTGCTAAGACAATTAATGCGATTGGAGAAATTGTAAAAGAAGAGGGCATTGAGTTGCTTTTGCATAACCATATGCACCAATTATGCCAAACTCCTGAAGAAGTTTCTCAACTTTTGGATCAAACTGACCCGAAAAAAGTTGGCTTCTTACTTGATATTGCCCATTATGCCCAAGGTGGTGGAAATCCTGTTGAGGCAATTTTAAAATATAAGAAAAGACTTAAACTCTTACATTTTAAAGATTTACAAGCCCCAAAACCAAACCATCAAGGTTCAAAAGAATACAATTATCAGTTTATGGAACTTGGAAAAGGCAACCAAATCAATATGACAGAAGTGTTGGATGCATTGAATCAAATTAATTTCAAGGGTTGGTGTATGATAGAATTGGACGCGGTGCCAAATCCCAATAGCAATCCATTGGAAGCTACCAAAACCAGCCTAAACTTTTTAAGTACGCAGTTCGGATACAAATTCTAATTCGGCTTGAAGTTGATTTGCTAAGATGGGAATAGGCGTCAAAACAAAATGAAATCACTTTATTTTTAAAACGGGATTTAAAAATAGCGTGTCCATAAGTTCAAACGAGGAATCTAAAGCTTGGATAGAATATGTTTTCTACAGCTTTTGAGAAACAAATTCCCAGGCAACAATTCCAGCCGTAACCGCAACATTGAGCGAGTGCTTTGATCCAAATTGTGGAATTTCCAGTACCATATCCGACATTGAAAGTGCCTCATCGGAAACACCTGAAACCTCATTTCCTAAAATAAACGCATATTTTTGATCTGGAACAAAACGAAAATCATTCAACATGGTACTGCCTTTGGTTTGTTCAATTGACACAATCATATATCCTTGATTGCAAAGGTCTTTTAAGCAATCAGTTATATTAGCAAAATGGGACCAAAGTACAGTTTCCGTTGCGCCTAGCGCCGTTTTTTGGATGTCTCGATGAGGCGGTTGTCCGGTTGCACCGCATAACAAAATCTCTTTGACCCGAAATGCATCTGCCGTACGGAAGACGGAGCCTACATTGTTCAGACTACGAATGCCATCGAGCACAAATACAAAATCTAGTTTTTGGACCTGAGCAAACGCCTCCAGAGAATGGCGTTCGAGTTCATGCATTTCTAACTTCCTGAATTTATGATCCAATTGAGCTTTTAAATCTTGCGGTTTATGGTAAATTCTACAAGACCTTCCAAATGGCTTCTTGCGAGACTTTCCGGCATTTGTTTTAGTACTGAAATTGCCTCGGAGGCAAATTTTTGCATTACTTCAGAGGCATATTCTAACCCTCCTTTCTCTTTTACAAAATCAATAACTTCTCTTACTTTTCTTGGCTTATCTGAGTCATTCTTAACAATGTTGATGATCTTCCGACGCTCCCACCAAGTGCTAGTGTTGAGCGCATAAATAAGAGGAAGTGTCATTTTCTTTTCTTTGATGTCAATTCCTAAAGGTTTACCAACATCATCGGCCCCATAGTCAAAAAGATCATCCTTAATCTGAAATGCCAAACCAGTCAGGCTTCCAAATTCTTTAAATTTCTGGATGGTTTCTTCATTTGCGCCAGAAGAAGCTGCGCCCACTGCGCAACATGCGGCTATGAGCGTGGCCGTTTTTTGTCGAATGATTTCGTAATAAACACTTTCAGTAATGTCAAGTCTTCTCGCCTTTTCAATTTGAAGCAACTCACCTTCACTCATTTCTTTTACTGCCTCTGAAACCAATTTAAGCAACTGAAAGTCACCGTTATCTATAGATAACAAAAGACCTCTCGAAAGCAAATAGTCGCCAACCAATACGGCAATTTTGTTCTTCCAAATCGCATTCACACTGAAAAACCCTCGACGATAATTGCTGTCATCTACCACATCGTCATGAACCAAAGTTGCGGTATGAAGAAGCTCTATCAAGCCCGCACCTCTGTGCGACGAAGGCGTAACCCCGCCACAAGCCAGTGCGGAAAGAAAGACAAACATCGGCCTAATCTGCTTTCCCTTCCTTTTGACAATATAATTTGTAATGGTGTTGAGCAGAAATATCTTGCTCTTAATCTGATCTTTAAAGTTAATTTCAAATGCGGCCAAATCCTCAGAAATGGGTTGCTGAATGTAGCTAATACTTTGCATTCAGCTCAAAAGTAGGTAAAAATCAATTCCTGCTTTCATTCAAACCCTATTCGAAGAAATTTAAGATGGATGATAGAATTGGCTTTCCATCTGCTTTGCCAAGCCTGGAATCTGCTACTCTTTCCGGATGTGGCATCAGCCCAAAAACATTTCTTGCTTTGTTGCAAACACCCGCAATATTTTTCAGTGAACCATTTGGGTTTGCGGCTTCCGTTTCCAAACCAAATTCATTCACATATTTAAATATGATTTGTTCGTTTTGCTCCAATTCGGCCAATTCTGATTCTTTAACAAAATATCTTCCCTCACCATGAGCAATTGGAATTTTATAGGTTTTATCTTTAGAAAGAGCACTTGTAATGGGCGTATTGAAATTGCCCGGGGACAAATGGGTATAATCGCAAATAAAAAGACGATCCTTATTTCTGAGCAATGCTCCAGGCAAAAGTCCTGCTTCAACCAAAATTTGAAAACCATTGCAAATGCCAACCAAATGCCCTCCTTTTGAGGCAAAGGATGAAATTTCCTTCATGATTGGCGAAAATCGAGCGATGGCTCCCGACCTTAAATAATCACCAAATGAAAACCCACCTGGAAGAAAAATAATGTCACAATTTTCCAGATCGGACTGCTTATGCCAGAGTTTAACTACGTTTTTAAACCCGGAATGAGAAAGACCTTCAACCAAATCCTGATCACAATTTGAACCAGGAAATACAACTACGCCTGCTTTAATCATTTCCTATATAATTGGCTTCAAATATGGCAGTTTAGAAAACATTCTGCCCAATGCAATCCAAACAAAACGCAAATTTATTGAAGAACAATTCTCAAGCTCCCCGAAACCTGATTAGAATTGTTTCGGACTTGATAGATGCCTTTTGACAAATTTGGAACTTTAGTTGACAAAACAGATTTGGCACCTTCTATTTGAGATTCACCAACTTTTTGGCCTGTAGAATTATACCATGTTAAAAGCGAAGCCTCATTTGGAAGATTCAAAAATCTCAACTCATCCTTTGCCGGATTGGGATATGCAGCCCATTTGTTTTGTTTCAATGCCTGAATAGAAACCGGGTCAAACAATAAAATTGTAAAATTTCTTACCAAAGAATCTATTCCGCCAAATGCCTTACCCCCATCGTCTTTCACTTTAACCGTCACATTTACTATGCCTGAAGCAGTTGGTTCCGGGGTAAATTGAAGAGTATCATTTTTGAGAAAAGGCTGCACTAAAAAATAGGAAGGTTGATCGTTTTCAAGAGAAATTTGAATGCCTTGATTCCTTTCATCCCAAGGGCCTGCGGAAAGATTCGAAAAAAAATCTGGCCTAACTCTAGCTTGACTTCGGTCGGCGGTGTCATTTCCAGCTATGGTAAAACTGGGTGCATCATTTACCGGTTGAACATAAATCCTGGTGTAATATATACTTGTATCAATTCCACCTAATGCGGTTCCGCCATTGTCGTTTTGTTTGATCCTCAATTGAATAAGGCCATTTGAGTCTGGCGCAATTTGTATTCTTAAATCCCCATTTGGCATAATTTCAGCCATTGCAAGTTGTGGGATGACTTGGGTTGAAAAAGAAACCGCCTGTAAAGTATCCCCAGTCAATACCCCAGGACTAATAAGCCTTGCAAAGTCTGATTTGGTAACAATTCCCTCATCTTCATTTAAATAAATGCTGGTGTCAATTTCTGCTTTTGGTGGATTGTTCGGAAATATTGTGATACTTCTAATCAGATTGTTATTTGCATCGGCAATGAGGTATCGTTTTGAAACTGAATCTGCAAAAACACCAATCGGACCGGTAAACCTTGCATTGCTCAGAAGTCCATCCGAAAATCCTAAACCATTGAAGTAAGTATTGACCTCGGGAGACACAACGCCAACAGATCTCAATATTCCTTCATTTTGAAATCCAGCGACAAACAACCTTTTCAACATAGGATCATAAGATAATTTAGAGATGCCACGGAATCGAGCCGCTGTGCCAAGTCCATTTGCCAAACCAATGTTTCCATTGCCGGCCCAAACTTTAACAACAGATGAATCTATATCTATAACCCTGATTCTTAGACCGCCATCTTCACCTATGAACAACCTGTTGCCAACCCATTCCAAAGAAAAAGGACGGTTAAATTTACTGGCAAGCAAGGAACTGTCTTTAAACCCAATTGTGCTGCCGGCAAATGTGCTGACTGCTGTAGTGCTTACATCGATGGTCCGGATTTTGTGATTCAATACATCTGTTACATACAAAAACCTGCCTTTCAGAGAAATATCCTGGGGCCGGTTGAATTTAGAAAATCTGCCTTGTAATTTATCGGCATATCCGCTGCTATCACTTCCTGCCAGCAATTTTACTTCTCGTGTTTTGGTTAAGAGAAGCTTTATCCTATTCGAAAAAGGCTCGGTAAAATAAAGTGAATCACCTGTTTGACTTATGGCCATATTTATGGGCCTGTTAAGTAGCGCATTCCGCCCGATTCCATATACGTTTCCTGCAAAACCATTGCCTGCAACCGTTGATACTTTGTTGTTTCTCAGGTCAATCGACCGTATCGCATGGTTGTTCTGATCTGTAATGTAAATTGTGTCTTTTCCAGGATGTTTCACAATATCGTAAGGTGTAGAAAACCTCGAATTAACCCCAATGCCATCCCCTATTCTGCCTATTCCTGCAAAGGTCTTAACCACACCAGAAAAGCTGACCTGACGCAAGCGTCTATTAAAAGCATCGCAAACCAAGAGGCCAGAGTCTGTCCTTACCACACCTGAGGGATAAAAGAAGCGGGCGTTGTTCAAGTTGCCGTCCAAATACCCCGAAATTGCATTGAGCCCACACCAGGAAGTGCCAATTCCGGATTTCAAACTGTATCTAACAAGGGTATGGCCAGAAGCATTGCCAATATACAGGGTATCTTTTCTTCGGTTGAAAGCCAGTTGCCAGGGACCAAAAACGGGTATATTAGCCAAAGTTGAGACCATTCTTGAAGGGCGGATAAGCCTGCGAATCTTGCTATTGAACCGATCGGATATATAAAGTGTATCCTCGGTTGCACTTAAAGCAAGGCCGGCAATCTTATTAAATCGAGCCAAGGTATCGGCTGCATCGGTTGAGCCTGCCACGTTAAGTTTACCTGCAAGGGTTTGATAGTCACCATTTAAGTTTCTGAGCAGCACCCTATTCCCACCTCCTCCTATTAACAATCTACCTTTGCTGTCACAAAGAAGGGCATCCAAATCGGTTTCGGGTAGTGTATCCAGAATTGTAAGAATCTTGCCAGAGTTCCTATAAAGATTCAATGTATTTCCATTGGTGGTAAAAAAAATCGAATCTCCACCTGGGCTTATGGCTATGGCAGAAATGTTTTTTTGATTTGAAACCAATGTCTTCACATTCTTTGATTTCAAACTCATGCTGCGCAAAGCCGAAAAATCCTTATCAGAAAAATAAAGGATACTGTCTTTTGCCACAGCCTGAAAAGGACCAATGAATGCATCTCCACTGTTTCCATCAAGAGGACCAAAGCCTCCGGTAAAGGTATTGACCAACTGAACCTGCCCGAAACAATTCAGTTTTACAGTCAGAAAAAATACAAAAAGCATTGTCTGGATTGGTCTCATTGTCGTTTAGATCGGATTCGCAAATTTGTAACGTTGTGCAATAAAATAGAAACGCAGCAACATAAAAAATCCCGAAACGGTGAGACCAACCAAAAGACCCCACCAAGTGCCATCAAGACCAAAATTCAAATGTAAACTGAGGAAAAAACCCAATGGAATTGCAACTACCCAATATGCAATGAGCGTAATCAAAGTTGGAATTTTCACATCAGAAATGCCACGCAAGCAACCAAGCGCAACCACTTGAATGCCATCGGAAATCTGAAACAAGGCCGCTATCAGAAACAAACCAGAAGCAGCAAGTCCTACTTCACTTTTAGATATAAAAAGCAATGGAATTTCATGTTTAAATGTCATAAAAACAGTAGCCGTAATTGTCATAAACAGGACAACAAGAATTATAGAGTTATTTCCTGTAGTCAAAATCATCTTTTTGTCTTTCAAGCCTACGAAATGAGCGACTCTTATAGAAGCTGCTGAAGCCAGTCCGCTGGCCATCATATACGTTACCGAAGCAATGGTGATCACAATTTGATGCGCAGCCAATGAAATCTCTCCCATTCGACCAACCAAAATGGCTGTAAAAGAGAAAGCACCTACTTCAAACAAAAATTGCAATGAAATCGGAATGCCAAGTCGATTCAAAACTTTAAAGATCTCTCTATCAAATCGAATTGGGAAAAACTGTGTTCGCCAATGCTTTGACTTTACATCCATCATAAAAAACAAAAACATACCCAAGCCCATCACCCATCTGGAAATGAGATTGGAAATGCCTGCACCGATCAAACCCAATTCGGGAAAGCCAAAAGTGCCATAAACCAAAAGATAATTTAATCCTACGTTTAAAACGTTGGCGAGCAGACTAACAACCATGCCCGGCTTTGTATTGCCTAAACCATCATAAAATTGCCTGAAAGATTGAAACAAAGCCAAACCAGGCAAACTGGCGATTAAGTAGCCAAAAAAAGGAATGGCAAGATCTAACACAGACTTTTCCTGATCCAAAGCATATGCGTATGGCAACAAAAAAGCAAGCAAGCCGCATATAAAAACAGTCCATAGCAAATTGTTCAAAACACTTTGCTTCAGCAGTTGTCTGCAATCATCCAACCTACCTTGTGCAAAATACTCTGAAACCTTTGGGGTCTGGGCATAAGAAATGCCGACAAGAAATACGATGGGAACGGACAAAATATTGTTGGCCAATGCCGAAGCAGCGAGTGCAGTAACATTCTCTGTCTTCCCAATCATGATGGTGTCGGCCAGACCAACAAACGTATGGCTCACCTGGCTAAGTATTGCAGGAATTGCCAACTGAATCAACTGCCGATACTGGCTGCTTTCAATAGGCTGACTCAAATTTGAAAATCTAAAAGCATATCAAAGAAAAGTAAGGCAATCAATTTTTGCTTCGCCTCCTTTTAATGATGAGTTCTGCCAAATCCCAATCTTCGGGCGTTGTTACTTTGATGTTGTCATAACTGCCTTCCACCAAAACAATGTCATGACCTGCCAATTCCATAACAGTGGCATCATCAGTGAATTTATGATCATAGGGTTGCTGATACACCTCCTTCAGATCCTTTTGCCAGAAGATCTGGGGTGTCTGCACATAGAAATATTTATTTCTATCAATCGCCATGCTACTGACATCCGATTGTATTCTCAACGAATCTTTTGCTGGTACTGCGAAAACGGCATTTCGATTCTCGAATGCAGCCTGGAAAGCATGTGAAATGGCTTTGGCCTCTAAAAAAGGCCTGGCTCCATCATGGATAGCAACCAATGTTTCCGGATCCTGAATGCTTCTAATGCCATTGGCAACAGATTCGTATCTCGTTTTGCCACCCATTGCAAGTCTCCAACCTCCTTCCGGAAAATAACTTCGCAATAAGTTTTCCCATAGCTGAGCCGTACCGATTCCGATCACGTAGATAAGTTCAATATTGGCTTGATATTGCCTGAAAGCCAGGCCCGGGTAAATGGCAAGTGGAATGCCATTGAGCTCCTGAAATTGTTTGGGCTGAATGCCGCCCATTCTATTGCCCAAGCCTGCTGCCACTACAATAACCGTCTTCTTCACCTCATTCATGGCACAAATCTAATCCAGACTTTCAATATTCAATCCAAAACACAGTGAGTGAAACTTCAATCGACGGTTTGTATCTGGAGTAAATCAAAGTTTTAAATGAAGGAATACATTGTTTAAAAAGTAAGGGCAAAAAAAAACCTCGACTAGCGAGGTTTTTTTTTAATTTTCTTCTGTGGTTTCTTCCTTTTTTGCTTTCCGGCTGTCTCTCACTTTTTTAACACCGTAGGCAGCACCTGCAGCTAAAAGAAGTGATACACCACCATCAATAGGAATTGGTGAAGGATTGTTGCTGTCAAATACGGGAGGATCATTTTGACAAATCCCTGACATGGCCAAGCCAACCACAAAGAAGATTGATAAAAGTACTTTTTTCATGAGAACAAGGTTTTCTTAATGCGAAGGTAGATAAACTAAACTTAACGAACAAAAAGATACAGTACTTCTTGTACAATATTTAATTTCCAAAACTGAGTGAAAAGTAACCGTGAGAATGTAAAAAGACAGAAAGTATTTTAAATATGCTCTTGAATATTACATTAGATTTCTCATTTTCAATCCATTGCAAACATTTTAAAATATCATGGCACCATGTTTAAACTGCCTGTAATTTTTGCAACCGGCTTCAAAGATCCGGAAAAAAATTACAGAGGCAAAGTTTACAACCCAGGCGATGGCCACTTGTCCAGGATAAAAATACTGCAGTCAATCCAGCCTTAGAAATTATCAAAAATTGTACTTTGCAAAAAAGGTTGAAAACATGAAAACAACAAGTCAAACATCTACTCAGGATTTTAAGCTACTTCCAGTAAAAACGAAGAATGGATTTTGCAAATATTGCAGGTGTGTTCCTGCACAGACCACAGTTTCATAGGTTTCCTTTGAAACCCTAGATTGCCCCACTTAAAAGTAAACACGCTTCAGTTTAAAGTAAAATATGCAATACAATAGTGTATTACATATGAACGTCTTTTTCATTTGGCAAATAGTTTCTGCAAAATAAGAATAGTATGCCCTTGCGTTCGCATTGCTGAAGAAGTCAATCAGGAGTTGATCCAGGAGTCAGAACACAGGAAAAGCTACTGTTCAAATAAGTAGAAATTCATATTCAGATATTGCATAACTTGGGCTACCCGGCCCAATGACCTAAAATCAAAAGAGGCTCCCGATTGCTCAGAAGCCTCTTTCACATATTTAGTCCACAAGCCCTGTCTGTGTCAGACAAGAAATGGATATAGTCTTATCGCACACTAAGTTGCTTTACTGTGCTGCCTTTTTCATCCGTAACACGGATGGTATATTGGCCAGCAACTTTTGGTCTTGCAATTTGAATGTCAGCACGCTCGCTGATTCTTTCAATCATCTTTGCATCTACTTTTCTACCCAACATATCCAACACGTCGATTGTTACTTTGCCAGACAGATTGGCTGCTGATAAAGTGAACGCTTCGCTGCTGACCGGATTTGGATAAATGGCAATTGAAGCAGATCGATTTAGCAACTCCTTTGTTTTTCCATCCGTGTTTGAGAAGATCAACTCAAAACGGGTGTTGTTTTCTTCTGCCTGAGAAGTCACAAAAGAATAGGTAGCTTTCTGGTTCATATCTACTACCGCACCAGTAAGATTGTCTCTCAAAAATACCCTTGCCGTTGTGTTGACTATATCCAGACCTACAAGGCTTAAAGCATAAGAACCTGCTGCGGTATTGTATCCAAGTGGCAACACCATCTCTTCTCCTTCAAACGGAAGACCATTGATGGCCAACTTATTGCCTTCTGAAGACATGGTATATAAACTTACACCAGCATTCGTAAACTTATGCGCATCATATTTCGTATCGTAACCGGCTTTGGCATCGTCCAAAAACTGGAACAATGCAACATCCATACCTCCTGTACTTTTCGCAAGGTGAATTTCAACTCCAGGATGAGATACATCAGTTCTGAAGAAAGTGCCATTTGACAATGCTTTAGCGCTCTCAGGTATATCTACAGTAGCACCATTTGTAGTGGTGTACACGAAAAAACCCTGACCACTGGCTATTGGAGCTGGCCCCCCCCCTGATGCAGACCCAATTGCAGATCCCTCATATCTATATACACCTGGCGGCGTAGTTGGATCCCAAACTACGATCGTGTTCTGTACACCAGATCCAAAAGTAAAACCAGAACGATTTATTGCAGAAAGATGCGGGTTTACAAAAAGATT
>Ga0105046_10000457_pt1 | contig 56764 bp, 49 predicted proteins | sample MAT03_FD_78385 | JGI IMG/M metagenome (GOLD analysis project Ga0105046, IMG submission 78385) | Freshwater microbial communities from Lake Fryxell liftoff mats and glacier meltwater in Antarctica - MAT-03 (megahit assembly) | ecosystem: Environmental > Aquatic > Freshwater > Ice > Liftoff... | reverse complement strand
GCAGATTCCCTTGCCGAAGACTCAGCGGCCAAGGCAAAGCTGCAGTTCAGGAAACTGCGGACGGTTTCGAGCGAAGAATTGGGTGCGCTTACTCTTTCCCACCCGCTGAAGGGCCTCGGCGGCGGTTACGAGTTCCCTGTTCCCATGCTCCCCGGCGATCATGTCACCGACGATGCCGGCACGGGCTTTGTGCACACTGCGCCCGGCCACGGACGCGAAGACTTTGACGCCTGGATGGACGCTGCGCCGGAATTGCGCGCACGCAGTATCGAGACGCTGATCCCGTTTACCGTCGACGATGCCGGCTACCTGACCAAGGACGCGCCGGGTTTCGGGCCGGACCGCGAGGGCGGGGCGGCGCGCGTCATCGACGATAACGGCAAGAAGGGCGACGCCAACAAGGCGGTCATCGACGCGCTGATCGAGCGCAACATGCTGTTCGCGCGCGGGCGGCTGAAGCACCAGTATCCGCATAGCTGGCGCTCCAAGAAGCCGATCATCTTCCGCAATACGCCGCAGTGGTTCGTCCATATGGACCTGGACCTCAAGGACGGCACGACGCTTCGTACCCGCGCCCTCAAGGCCATCGACGAGACGCGCTTCGTGCCGCAGGCCGGCCAGACGCGCCTGCGCGCGATGATCGAGGAGCGGCCTGACTGGGTGCTGTCGCGCCAGCGCGCCTGGGGCGTGCCGATCTGCGTGTTCGCCGATGCCGATGGCAACATCCTGCAGGACGAGGCCGTCAACCAGCGCATCACGGAAGCCTTCGAGAAGGAAGGCGCCGACGTCTGGTTCGCGGAGGGCGCCAAGGAGCGCTTACTCGGCAACCACGACCCCCGGAAGTGGATGATGGTCAAGGACATCCTCGACGTCTGGTTCGATTCAGGCTCGACGCATGCCTTCACGCTGGAGGACCGTCCGGACCTGAAATGGCCGGCCGACGTCTATCTGGAAGGCTCCGACCAGCATCGCGGCTGGTTCCATTCTTCGCTGCTCGAAAGCTGCGGCACCAGGGGCAGGGCGCCCTACAATGCGGTCGTCACCCATGGTTTCACCATGGACGAGGAAGGCCGCAAGATGTCGAAGTCGCTCGGCAACACTGTGGTGCCGCAGGACGTGATGGCGAAGTCTGGCGCCGACATCCTGCGGCTCTGGGTCATGACGACCGACTACTGGGAGGACCAGCGGCTCGGCAAGAACGTGCTGCAGACCAACATCGACGCCTACCGCAAGCTCCGCAACACCATCCGCTGGATGCTCGGCACGCTGGCGCATGACGATGGGTCGACCATGGCGGTCGCCGCCATGCCTGAACTGGAGCGGCTGATGCTGCACCGGCTGTCGGAACTCGACCAGGTGGTGCGGGCCGGCTACGACGCCTTCGACTTCAAGCGGGTAGCGCGCGCGCTGACCGATTTCATGAATGTCGAACTGTCGGCCTTCTATTTCGACATCCGCAAGGATGCGCTCTACTGCGAAGCCCCCTCCAGCCCGAAACGCAAGGCGGCGGTTCAGGTCGTCAGGCACCTCTTCGAATGCCTCAATACATGGCTTGCCCCGATGCTGCCTTTCACGACCGAGGAAGCATGGCGCGACCGTTATCCGGATCGGGAGTCTGTCCATCTCGAGCAGTTCCCGGCCGTTCCCTCGGAATGGCGCGACGAAGCGCTTGAGGAGAAGTGGAACAATATCAAGGACGTGCGGCGCGTTGTTACGGGCGCGCTTGAAATCGAGCGAGCCAGGAAGACCATCGGCTCGTCGCTGGAGGCCGTGCCGGTCGTATATCTCGACAACTCCTTGTTCGAAACCGGTATGCCTGCGTCAGAATTCGCCGAGATTTGCATTACGAGCGATCTTTCCTACGATTTTGGAAGCTTGCCGAGCGGCGCTTTCGCCTTGCCAGATGTGCCGGGAGTGGCCGTCGTTGTCGAAAAGGCGGAGGATCGCGGCCTGAAGAAGTGCGCGCGTTCTTGGCGTTACACGGCCGATGTCGGCTCCGACCCCGCATTTCCTGATGTTTCTGCGCGGGATGCCGGAGTTCTGCATGAACTGGAAGGCCTCGGACGCATCTGATCCGGTGGCAAGTGTCGGCCAGAATTTGCCCTTGACGGACCCTTAAGGTAAACAGGGAACAATCCGGCAGACAAATTGTCGCCGGATTTCAGTCGGATATGAACGTGACGCGTGGCCGGATCGCGGTCCGGCCGATGAGAGGTGGTTTCTTTTGGGACTGGTACGGATGAGTGAACGATCTGGCGCGCGCGGGCTATTGGCTGCGCCCCTCCTCGTATCGGGCCTGCTGGTTTCGGGATGCATGAGTTCGCCGACCTACGGCACCGGCGTGTCGGCCAACACGCAGTTGGCCACCGATGTCAGCACGATGTTTTCGCTGAAGCCCAAGAAGACCTCGGCTGAATATGCGCCGCGTCCGGAACTCGTGAAGCCGGCAGGGCCGACCACGGAGTTGCCGCCTCCCCAGGAAAGCGTGGTTACCGCTTCAGCCGACCAGTGGCCTGAATCGCCCGAACAGCGCCGTGCGCGCATTCGCGCCGAAGCCGGCGAGAACGCGGACAAGCCGGGCTGGGAGTCGGATGTCGTCAACGACATCAGCGTAACCAAGGCCAAATCGGCGCCGGGCGGCTCGGCTCGGTCGCAGGATTCGGGCGTTGCCCGGGTCGGCCAGCAAGAAGACTTCAGCAAGAAGGCGGCCGAGGTCAAGGCAGCCAACGCCGCGGCCAAGCAGGGCAGCCCGACGGTCCGCCGCACGCTGACCGAGCCGCCTCTCGACTATCGCCAGCCCGCCCAGTCTGCGGCAGCCGACGATCTCGGCGAAGATGAATTCAAGAAGCAGCGGCGGCTGAAGGCCGAGGCAAAAAAGGCTGCCGGTGACAGCAGCTGGAAGGACCTGGTCCCCTGGCTTTGAACTAGCGGCGGCCGCGGAAGAACCGCTTCAGCATTTCCGACGATTCGATCTCGCGTATGCCCGCATAGAGTTCCGGTGCGTGGTGGCATGTCGGCGACGAGAAGAATCGTACGCCACTGACGACGGCGCCGCCCTTTTCGTCGATGGCCCCGAAGTAGAGCCTGCGTATGCGCGCAAACGAGATCGCGCCCGCGCACATGGTGCACGGCTCCAGGGTGACGTAGAGGTCAGCCTCGGAAAGACGTTCGGCCGTCAGTTTTTGCGAAGCGTCGCGGATGACAAGGATTTCGGCGTGGGCCGTAGCGTCGGACAGTTCGCGCGTGCGGTTGCCGGCGCGCGCGATCACTTCTCCGGCGGCCACGAGGACCGCTCCGATCGGCACCTCGCCGCGCGCTGCCGCAGCCTCGGCCTCGGCAAGCGCAGCACCCATGTAATCGGCACCGCGCGAATTCAAACTCTATTTCCTCGCAACCCCACAACGATGCTGTTATCTACGCGCGCAAAGAGGCAAAGGCCACATGGACGACGATCGAAAGAAATTTCCGCGCAAGAACGGTCCCAAGCCCGGCGGGCGGAGCCGCAACGGTGACCGCCCGCAAGGCGGCAAACCCGCGTTCGGCAAGAAGCCGTTCAGTGCCGGAGGCGCAAAGAAGCCGTTCGTAAAGAAGCCATACGGCGAGCGTGCGGGGTCGGACGAACGGCCGAAACGGCAGTTCGACAGCAGCGCCCGTCCGCGCGACGGCGAGGCGAAACCCGCGCGGGCGGCGAGGCCGTTCAAGGCCGGGCCGGGGTCCGAACGAAAGCCCTATGAAAAGCGTGAGCGCCCGCAGGGCGACCGCAAGACGTTTGCAGAGCGCAAACCTTTCGCCGAGCGCGCCGCGGGTTCGGACGAACCGCCGAAGCGGCAGTTCGACAGGGACGCCCGTCCGCGCGACGGCGACGCGAAAACCGCGCGGGCGGCGAGGCCGTTCAAGGCCGGGCCGGGGTCCGAACGAAAGCCCTATGAAAAGCGTGAGCGCCCGCAGGGCGACCGCAAGCCGTTCGCCGAGCGCAAACCTTTCGGAGAACGCAAGCCCAATGGCGAACGTCCCGAAGGTGGCGAGCGCAAACCTTATACGCCCCGGCCCGAGGGCGCCGACCGTCCGAAGCGCGCATTCGCGGAGCGCCCGCGCGACGACGGCAAGCGGTTCGAGCCACGCGAGCGGCAGGCTGCGGAAGCGTCTTCCAGCCGCGAGGGCACCCGCTCATTCGGCTCGAAAAGCCATGAAGGCCAGCGCCGGTCCTACGGAACGAAGAGCCACGACGATGTGGCCAAGCAACCATTTCGCAAACGGCCGGATGGGTTCGAGGACGCGCCCGGCGAGCGGATCGCCAAGCGGCTCGCAAGGGCCGGCATCGCATCCCGGCGCGACGCCGAGGATCTGATCGCGGCGGGACGGGTGACGGTCAATGGGCGCAAGCTCGATTCGCCGGCCTTCAACGTCATGCCCGAAGACCGGATCGAGGTGGACGGGACGGCGATCCCGGCAATCGAGCGGACCCGGCTGTTCCTGTTCCACAAGCCAGCCGGCGTGGTGACGACAAACCGTGACCCGGAGGGGCGCAAGACCGTTTTCGACGTGCTGCCCACCGACCTGCCGCGCCTGATGACCATCGGCCGCCTCGACATCAACACCGAGGGGCTGCTGCTCCTGACCAATGATGGCGGCCTGGCGCGCGTCCTGGAACTGCCCGCGACAGGCTGGCTGCGGCGCTATCGGGTGCGTGTCCACGGCAAGGTCGAGGAAAAGGCGCTGGCCGGGCTGAAAGACGGCATCGCCGTCGACGGCGTTTTCTACGGGTCGATAGAAGCCTCGCTCGACCGCGAGCAGGGCAGCAACGCCTGGCTGACGATCGGTCTGCGCGAAGGCAAGAATCGCGAGGTAAAGAACGTTCTCGGAGCCCTTGGCCTCGATGTGTCGCGGCTGATCCGAATTTCCTATGGACCGTTCCAGCTCAACGACCTCCCGGAAGGGCACGTGCTGGAGATCAAGGGTCGCATGTTGCGCGACCAACTCGGCGAGAGGCTGGTCGAGGAGTCGGGCGCGAATTTCGAAGCGGGCATCGTCAACCCGTTCTCCAACCAGCCGGTCAGGCGCAAACCCGACCCGAAGCCGGAATTCATCGAGCGGCCGAAGGTGCAGCGCGACGGCGAGCGCGCCCGGATCGGCGAGGGCGGCCTGATCAAGAAGCGCCAGCGCCGCGAAGGCGCGCGGGACGAGGCGCTCGGCAAGCTGTCCACCCGGCCCGACAAGCCAAAATTCGAGCGTGGCGAAAAGCCGGAGCGTCCAAAGCTGGAACGCGGAGAATTGCCGCCGCGCGCACGCAGGTTCGGCGACAGTCCCGACCGGTTCGCGACTTTTGCCGACAAGCCAGGCGGCGACAAACCGGGATTTGGCAAAGCGGGCGCCAGGCCACCGCGCGGCGGCAAGCCAGCGCGCGAGCAGCGCCCGATCGAGCCGCCGGGCCAGCGCAAGGCCAATGTCTGGATGGCGCCGGGCGCGCGTCCTATCGGAACCGGACGGGCGGCTGCGGAAAAGGCGGAAGTCGAAGCAAAGCGGGCAGCCAAGAAAGCTGCGTTCGGCAAGCCGAGCGCGAAACCCACATTCGGCAAGCCGCGCGGAGATCGTCCTGAGGGCGGCAGGTCGCGCGGAGATCGGCCGACGGGAGACAGGCCGGATCGGCCGGGTGGCGGAAAAGGCGGGCCGCGAGGGCGCGATGCGGATCGTCGGCGGTGAGTTTCGCGGGCGGCCGCTGGCTGCGCCGCGCAGCCAGGATATTCGCCCGACGACCGATCGCGCGCGCGAGGCCGTTTTCAACGTCCTGACGCATCGTTTCCCTGAAAAACTCCAGGGTGCCCGCGTTCTCGACCTTTTCGCGGGCACCGGCGCGCTTGGCCTGGAGGCGCTGTCGCGTGGCGCGTCGCATTGCCTGTTCATCGAGGAGTCTGCCGAAGGCCGGGGGTTGATCCGCACCAACGTGGAAGCTTTTGGGTTGCAGGGCTGCACCAAGATCTTTCGCCGCGACGCGACTGGGCTCGGCGATGCCGGCACGATAGCGCCGTTCGGGCTGGTGTTCGCAGATCCGCCTTACGCCCTGGGGCTAGGCGAGGCGGCGTTGAATTCGGCGCTGAAGGGCGGATGGCTTCTGCCACATGCGCTGTGCGTGGTCGAGGAGGCAGGGTCGGCGCCGTTTTCGCCGGGCGATGGGTTCGCGGTTCTCGACGAACGCGGCTACGGCGACACCGTTGTCCGCTTCATTGAAGCACGCGCTGCGGCGTAGTACCGAAATTCGGCCTCTTTTCACCGCCAGATGACCAACAATTAACTTAAGGGTGGCCGTTGCACTCTGTAGTCTCGCGCGCAGTTCATCGGAGCGACATCGAATTGAAAACAGAAACACGGCGTTTTTTCGGGGGCGCGGCCATCGCGCTCCTCTTGGCTGCGAGCCCGGCCGTTGCCGCATCGCCGGCGCAGACATCCGCCGAGCCCGACATATCGAACTTCCTTCTCGACAACGGGATGGAGGTCGTCGTGATTCCAGATCATCGGGCGCCGATCGTCACGCACATGGTCTGGTATAAGGTCGGAAGCGCTGACGAACCGCCGGGAAAGTCCGGCATCGCGCATTTCTTCGAACATTTGATGTTCAAGGGAACGACGAAACACAAGGCTGGCGAATTCGGCGCAAGGATCGCGGAGATCGGCGGCAGCGAAAACGCCTTCACCACCGACGACTATACCGCCTACCACCAGACGGTGCCGCCCGAAGCGCTTGCCAGCATGATGGACTACGAAGCGGACAGGATGCGCAACCTGATCCTCACGGACGCCGTGATCGGACCCGAGCGCGACGTCGTGCTTGAGGAGCGCCGCTCGCGCATCGAGAACAACCCCGAGGCGCTGCTTTCGGAGGAAGTCGATGCGACGCTCTACCAGAATCACCCCTACCGGGTGCCGGTGATCGGCTGGATGCAGGAGATGGAAAAGCTGAACCGCGAGGATGCGGTGGCTTTCTACGATCGATACTATGCGCCGAACAACGCCATCCTGATCGTGGCAGGCGACGTCGATGCGAAGGATGTCCGTGCTCTGGCCGAGAAGACCTATGGCCAGGTTCCGCGAGGACCGGACCTGCCGGCGCGTGTCCGGCCCCAGGAGCCTGAGCAGAATACTGCCCGCACCGTCACGCTGACCGATCCGCGTGTGTCGACACCGAGCTTCTCGAAGTCATGGCTGGTGCCCTCCTATCACACTGCTGAGCCGGGGGAGGCCGAGGCGCTGGACCTGCTGTCTGAGATTTTGGGCGGTGGATTGCGCAGCCGGATCTACCAGTCGCTTGTCGTCAAGAACGGGGTTGCCTCATCGGCCGGCGCTTATTTCAACGGCACAAAGCTCGACGTTGCTTCCTTCACGGTCTACGGCGCGCCGCGCGGTGAGGCAAAGCTCGACGAGGTGCAAGCGGCGATCGACAAGGAAATCGACGGCATCGTCAGGAACGGCGTTGGCGAACAGGAATTGGAAGCGGCAAAGAACCGCTTTCTGCGTTCCATGATCTTCGCGCGCGACAACCAGTCGTCGATGGCCAATATCTATGGGACATCTCTCGCGACCGGCAGCACGGTCGCGGATATCAAGGAATGGCCGGAGCGGATCAAGAAGGTCACGACCGACGAAATCCGCAAGGTTGCCGCCAAATACCTCAGCGTTAACCAGTCGGTGACCGCGTATTTGTTGCCCTCCGAGCCGGTCCAGAACTGACATGAGCAAGATGACAAGATTTATCTCGAAAAGCGGCAATACCCTTGCAGGTCTGATCGTTGCTGCCTGCCTCGTGACGACAGCGCTTCCGGCGGCGGCCGAGGTCACCATCCAGGAGGTAAAGAGCGACAAGGGCATCACGGCCTGGCTGGTCGAGGACTATTCGGTGCCTATTGTCGCGATCCGTTTCTCGTTCAGTGGCGGCCACACGCAGGACCCAGCCGGCAAAGAAGGGCTGTCGGAACTGATGAGCGGCCTGTTCGACGAGGGGGCAGGCGATCTGGATTCCGACGCCTTCCAGACGATGCTCGACGACGCCGGGGCCGAAATACGCTTTGGCGCAGGGCGCGACACGATCTACGGCTCGATGCGCATGCTGGCAGAAAAGCGCGACGATGCGCTGGATTTGCTGGAACTTGCGGTGGAGAAACCGCGCTTCGACGCCGCGGCGGTGGACAGGATCCGGGCGCAGATGGTTGCCGGCATTGTCGCCAGCGCAAAGGACCCGGATACCGAAGCGGAGGTCAAATGGGCCGAGGCGCTCTATGGAGCCCATCCCTATGCCAGACCCGACGATGGCACGGAGAAATCGCTCGCAACAATCACGCCCGACGATCTCAGCGCCTACCACCAGGCGGTCTTTGCCCGCGACACGCTCAAAGTGGCGGTTGTCGGCGCGATCGACGCTGAAACCCTGAAGCGGAAGCTCGACGAACTGTTCGGCGACCTGCCTGAGAAGTCTAACCTGCGGCCGGTGACAAATGTCGACCTCAATCTGGGCCTGGAGGTCCGGGTCGACTACGATCTGCCGCAGACGTCGCTGCAGCTTGCTTATCCCGGGGTGTCACGCGACGCGCCGGACTTCTTTGCAGCCTACTTGATGAACCACATCCTGGGGGGCGGCACGTTCACCTCGCGCCTGTTCGACGAGGTTCGCGAAAAGCGCGGGCTCGCCTACAGCGTCGGCTCGTCCCTCGTGACCAACAAATATTCTTCGGGTCTCGTAATCAGCACGGGCACCCGCTCGGATCGCGCACCGGAAACGCTGCAGGTGATGCGCGACGTGATCAGGCGGATGGCGGAAGATGGCCCGACCGAAGCGGAGCTAGCGTCGGCCAAGAAATACGTCGTCGGCTCCTACGCGCTCAACAATCTCGACACCTCGACCGCCATTGCCGCCACGCTGCTGTCGCTGCAGGAGCAGGGCCTTGGCATAGATTACATCGAACGACGCGAAGCGCTGATCGACGCGGTCACGCTGGACCAGGTCAAGGCAGTTTCCCGCAAGCTGCTTCTGGCCGAACCGGCGCTGCTGGTGGTCGGTCCCGCCTTCAAGGGATCCAACGGGTGAGCAATGAGGCGCCGGCACTCCGCCCGGGCGGACCGACCTTCGCCGTCGCATTCGGCGGTGGCGGCGCGCGCGGACTGGCGCATATCCATGTTATCGAGACGCTCGATGAACTGGGCATAAAGCCGGTCGCCATATCCGGAACGTCGATTGGCGCGATCATGGGCGCAGCGGTCGCGTCCGGCATGACCGGCGTCCAGATTCACGACTATGCGCGGTCGATCCTGATGAAGCGCGCCGAAGTCATAAGCCGTATGTGGAGCGCCCGGCCAGGTTCGCTGTCCGAAATGGTGGGCGGGCTGAAGGTGACGCAGTTCAGCATCGAGCGCGTGCTGCACGCGTTCCTGCCGCATCAGGTGCCGCATACTTTCGAGGAGCTTGGGATCCCGCTGCAGGTGACGGCGACCGACTACTACGGGCACCACGTCACAGTGTTTTCGCAAGGCGACCTGCGTTCCGCACTCGCCGCCTCGGCGTCCATTCCGGCGGTTTTTGCTCCAGTCATCCGTGACGGTCGAACCTATGTGGACGGCGGCATGTACAATCCGGTGCCGTTCGACCTGTTGAAGGGCAAGGCCGATATCGTAATCGGCGTCGATGTGGTGGGCACGCCGCAGGAAGTCGAAGGCCGCAAGCCGACCTCGATCGACCTGATGTTTGGGTCCACGCAGCTTCTCATGCAGTCGATCATCGCCGACAAGGTCGAGCAGTGCCCGCCGGATGTTCTTCTGCGTCCCCCGGTGTCGAAGTTCAGGGTGCTGGATTTCCTGAAGATCGATTCGCTGATGACCGAGACGGCCTGCGTCAAGGACGACCTCAAGCGTCAAATTGAACGGGCGGTGAAGGCCAAGGCTGCGGCCTGATCGCAAGCCGTCGCCATTGCAGAAGACTGGCCGGGACAATAGATGGTGCAGCGAAACGCGCTCCACCCGGAATACAATCAGGACATATCGATGAATGAAGGACCCGACACCGCGCGATTGACCGACCGGGTTGCGGCGCTCGTCGAGGCTGCAAAGAGGGCCGGCGCCGACGCAGCCGACGCAGTCGCGGTGCGCGGCCGTTCGACCAGCGTTTCGGTGCGGCTCGGCAAGGTGGAATCGACCAATGCTTCGGAGGGCGACGACGTTTCGCTCCGCGTCTTCGTGGGAAAGCGCGTGGCGAGCGTTTCGGCCACCGCCTCGTCCGATCCGGCTGCGCTGGCCGAGCGCGCGGTCGCGATGGCCAAGGTTTCGCCAGAAGACCCGTTTCAGGGCCTCGCAGACGCCGATCTTCTGACCAAGACCATACGCGACCTCGATCTCTACGATCCGGTCGAGGTGACGGCCGACAGCCTGCGCGAGGCGGCGCTTGCGGCGGAGGAGGCCGCCCTGGCTGTTCCCGGTGTCAACAATTCCGGCGGCAGCGGCGCCAGCGCCGGGCTTGGTGGCATGGTGCTTGCCACGTCGCACGGGTTTGTCGGTCACTATGTCGGCTCGCGCTTCGGACGCTCGGCGAGCGTGATCGCCGGAGAAGGCACCAAGATGGAGCGCGACTATGAATATTCGTCGCGGCTGCATTTCGCCGACCTCGAGTCGCCGCAGGAGATAGGCCGCAAGGCCGGCGAGCGCACCGTTCGCAGGCTCAATGCGCGAAAGGCCAGGACGGGCAGCGTCGACGTCGTGTTCGATCCGCGCGTCGCGCGCGGCATTGCCGGCCACCTCGCCGGCGCGATCAACGGCGCGTCGGTGGCGCGCAAGACAAGTTTCCTGCGCGACAGGATGGGCGAGCAGGTGGCGGCAGCGGGGATTACCGTCACCGACGAACCCATGATGGTGCGCGGCCAGGCGTCGCGGCCCTTCGACGGCGAAGGCGTCGCCGGCCAGAAGCTGATCATGGTCGAAAGAGGCGTTCTCAACCATTGGTTCCTGTCCACGTCGGCAGGGCGCGAACTTGGCCTTGAGACGAATGGGCGGGGCGCTCGCGGTGGATCGTCTGTTTCGCCCTCTTCGACCAACCTCGCGATCGAACCCGGTGACCGGGCGCCCGAGGACATGATCAAGTCGCTGAAGACAGGCTTTTACGTCACGGAGGTCTTCGGTCAGGGCGTCGACATGATCACCGGAGAATACAGCCGGGGAGCGTCCGGCCTGTGGATCGAGAACGGCGAACTGACCTATCCGGTGGCCGAAGTGACGATCGCGTCGAACCTCAAGGACATGTTCCTGAGAATGGTGGCGGCGAACGATCTTGATCGAAACTTTGGGACCGCCAGCCCGACGCTGCTGATCGAGGGAATGACCCTTGCCGGCAGTTGATGAGCACCACGATATGGCGCTTGGGGTCGATCTCGCGCTGCTGACCGAGGCAGCGCGCGAAGCCGGCCGGATCGCGCTGACATATTTCAGGCAGAACCCGGAAGTCTGGCTAAAGGGCGGTTCCTCGCCAGTCAGCGAGGCCGACTACGCCGCGGACCGGTTTCTGCACGAGACGCTGCTTGCCGCGCGGCCCGACTATGGCTGGCTGTCGGAGGAAACCGCCGATGACAAGGTGAGACTTGGCGCGGAGCGCACCTTCGTCGTCGACCCCATCGACGGAACAAGGGGTTTTCTCGACGGCCAGCGCGAATGGTGCGTCTCGGTAGCGATCGTGGAGCAGGGACGCACCGTGGCCGGAGTTCTCGAATGCCCGGCCCGGAACGAAACCTACTGGGCGACAAGCGGCGGAGGCTCTTTCAAGGACGGCGTTCGCATCTCGGTGCGCGCGCCGCGTACCGAACCGCTGATCGGCGGGCCGGTCAGCATGATCAACGCGCTGCCGTCCGAGATGCGGCGTCTGGTGATGCGGGCGCAATACGTTCCTTCGCTCGCATGCCGCATCGCCATGGTGGCTGACGGGACGCTGGATGCGACGTTCGTCAAGCCGAATTCGCAGGACTGGGACCTGGCCGCCGCGGATCTCATACTGCACGAAGCCGGCGGCGGCCTGCTGGACCAGTGGGGGCGGGCGCCGACCTATGCGGGACACGATACAGTGCACGGTTCACTGGCCGCAGGGAGCGGCCAACTGCTTGTCACCATGGCCGAAACAATCCGGACATCCGGCTGAAACTGGCGGAAATGGTTTGAAACCGGCGCTTTTTGGAATAGACAACGGCAAAGCGCAAATCGGGGTCCGACGATGTCCGCCAACGACGGCGAAAAGCAGCTCCTTCATCTGGTGTTCGGCGGCGAGTTGAAGAAACTCGGCGGTACGGACTTCCGTGACCTCAATGCGCTGGACATCGTTGGAGTCTATCCGAACTACAAGACGGCCCACGCCGCCTGGAAGGCAAAGGCGCAGGCCAGCGTCGACAATGCCCACATGCGTTACTTCGTCGTCCACCTGCACCGGCTTCTCGAGCCGGACGGAAAAGACTCCGGATCGGATTAGGAATGGACGAAAAGACCGCAGCGCAGCCGGTTGTCCGGCGTGCGGCCAACAAGAAGGCCGTCAAACGGCCAAAGGCGATCTGGATGAAGCTCCGCGAGCCGCTGGCGCGCTCGCGGGTGGCAAAAAGCATCGTGACATCGCTTTTCGCGCAGGCAATGCGTTTTATCCGGATAACAAATCCGACCGTCGCGGGTTCGGCAAAGCTCACAGGCAGCCATGAGGGCGACGAGCCCGGCATCATCGCGCTCTGGCATGGCCAGCATCTGCTGGCGCCGGTGTTCTATCCGAGCAAGCGCGGGCTCGTGGCGATGGTTTCGCGCAGCGCCGACGCCGAACTCAATGCCAAGGTCGTGGAGAAGTTCGGGATTGAAGCGGTGCGCGGCTCGGGTGGGCGCGACAGCAGCAGGCACCTCGACAAGGGCGGCGCGCGCGCTTTGGTTGCCCTGAAAAAGGCGCTCGACGCAGGTAAGAACGTTGCCATGATCGCCGATATACCAAACGGAAAACCCCGGGATGCCGGCATCGGCGTCATCCTGCTTGCCCGGCTTTCGGGCCGCCCGATACTCGGCGCCGCGATCGCCACCAGCCGTCGAAGGGTGCTGGAGAGGAGCTGGGACAAGACGACCATCAGCCTGCCGTTCGGCCGCAGCGCGGTCGCCGTCACCGAGCTCATCTTTGTCGCCAAGGATGCCGACGAAGCCGAGATGGAGCAAAAGCGGCGGGAGTTGACCGAGGCGCTGAACGCGGCGACCGCCAAGGCATATTCGCTAGTCGACGGTGCGCGATGAGCGAACGCTGGGCGCGGACTGTTCTGGGAGCATACAGGCTGGCGGGCTCCGCAGCCTTTCCGCTGGTCGGGCCGTATGTCGCTTGGCGCGCTTCTAAGGGCAAGGAAGACCGCAACCGGCGGCATGAGCGATCCGGCCACGCCGGAAAGCCACGCCCTGTCGGGCCGCTCATCTGGGCGCACGCGGCCAGCGTCGGGGAGACGATCGCCATCGTACCCCTGCTGGAGACGATTCTCGATTTTGGCGTCAAAGTCGTGCTGACAACGGGAACCGTCACCTCGGCGCAGGTGGCCGAGGAGCGGCTCGGCGAAAACATCATCCACCAGTTCGTTCCGCTGGACCTGAAGCCCGCGATCTCACGCTTTCTCGATCACTGGCAGCCCGATCTCGCGCTGATCGCCGAATCGGAAATCTGGCCGATGACAATCATGGAACTCGGCCTGCGGCGTATCCCTCAGGTGCTTGTCAACGGACGCCTGTCCGACCGTTCGTTCGCCTCGTGGAAGAAGCGCCCCTACATCGCCGAGGCGTTGTTCGAGAACATGTCGCATGTCGTGGCGCAATCCGATGTCGATGCGGAGCGATTCGAGGCGCTGGGCGCCCGGCCGGTCACGGTTTCGGGCAATCTGAAGGTCGACACCACGCCGCCGCCCGTGGATGAAAGGGCGCTGCATTCGATCGCGCGCCAGCTTAGCCTCCGGCCCACATGGGCCGCCATCTCGACGCATGATGGCGAGGAGCGTTTTGCGGCGGAAATCCACATGATGCTGCGCTCTCGCCACCCGGGGTTGCTGACCATCATCGTGCCCCGGCATCCGGAGCGTGCGCCCGGCCTCGCGGCCGAACTGGCCGGCATGGGCCTGCGCGTGGTGACGCGCAGTTCCGGCGAACGCATCCGATCCGATACGGACATCCTGCTTGGGGACACGATCGGCGAGATGGGGCTATATCTCAGGCTGACCGAGATCGCCTTCGTCGGCCGCTCGCTGACCGCGGAGGGCGGGCAGAACCCGCTGGAGCCTGCGATGCTTGAGACGGCCGTTCTGGCCGGCCGCAACGTGCAGAATTTCCGCGAGGCCTACCAACGCCTGATCGACAGTGGCGCCGCCAAGCTCGTGGCCGACCGCGACATGCTGGCCGGCGCCGTCAACTTCCTGCTGCTCAACGACACCACGCGACGCTCCATGATGGCGGCGGGCGCCGCAACCGTGGAGGAGATGCGCGGCGCGCTGGCCAAGACGCTGAGGGCCCTCGAACCGTTCATTCATCCCCTCATCGTCAAGGCGCGCCTCAAGGGCTCGCGCTGATGGCAAGTGAGGCACCTCCGTTCTGGTGGGAGAAACCGGACTGGCGGGCCTATGCGCTCTATCCCCTGTCGCGCATCTACAGCCATGTCGCGACGCGTCGGATGATCAACGCGCGCCGTGAGAAGCTGGATGTGCCGGTGCTGTGCGTCGGCAATTTCACTGTGGGAGGCACCGGCAAGACCCCGATCGCCATCGCCATCGCCAAGCAGGCCAAGAAGATGCACCTGACGCCGGGTTTCCTGTCGCGGGGCTACGGTGGGAGCATACACGAGCCGCATGTCGTCGATCCCAAGCACGACAGCGCGCGGCAGGTCGGCGACGAGCCTCTGCTGCTCTCGGATCACGCGCTGACCGCAACGACGCCCAACCGCGCGGCCGGCGCCAGGCTGCTTATCGAGCGCGGCGCGAATTTTCTGATCATGGACGACGGGTTCCAGAGCGCGCAGATCCATATGGACTATGCACTGGTCGTGGTCGACGGGCGGTACGGCATTGGCAACGGCCACGTGCTGCCAGGGGGGCCGTTGCGGGCGCGGCTGATCGACCAGGTGCGCTTTGCCACCGGCATCGTTCGCATGGGCGAAGACAAAGCGGGCGAGGCGGTGGTTCGCCAGGCCGCGCGGGCGGGACGTCCGATTTTCGAGGCATGGATGCAGGCCCGCAGCGCCGACAAGTTCGCGCATCGCCGCTTCCTCGCCTTCGCAGGCATCGGCCATCCGGACAAGTTTTTCGACACCGTGACGCAGGCGGGCGGCGAAATCGTCATGTCGCGATCCTTCCCGGATCACCACTTCTATTCGAACGATGAGCTCAGGGAACTGGCCCAGACCGCCCAGAATGCCGATCTGGAACTGATCACCACGACCAAGGATTTCGCGCGGTTGCGCAACGGTATTGCGCCGCAGGATCTGGTCGACAAGCTGAACGTGCTGGAAATCGACGCGGTGTTTGAAAATTCGATCGCGACCAAGCGCATTATCGATGAGACGCTGGACGGCTGGCGGGCGAGAAGGCTGACCGGCTGAATCGGATCAGCGGGTGCGGGCGAGGTCCGGATTGAGTTCCATCTCGCGCTTCAGAGAAGCGGTTGCGCTGACGTAGGGCTCCTGGCGGGCAACGCTCCAGTACTTCAACTCATCTAGCGGAATGGACTCGCCAGTGACCGCGCAACGCACGAATGCTCCCGGGCTGGTCACCTGGAAATCGCCATCGAGATAACGGATACGGGCTTCCCGGGCGCCGGGACCCTCGAACTTGTTCATCATCTGATTGTTCCGCCATAAAAGCGATAGGAGGTCAAGCGCAACAAGGCGCGCAACCCTTTGTGAAACGGATCAGCGTCTTCCGAACAGCCGCTCGATGTCCGCGAGCTTGAGCTCGATATAGGTCGGGCGCCCGTGGTTGCAGGTGCCCGAGCCCGGCGTCGCTTCCATCTGGCGCAGCAACGCATTCATCTCCTCGGGCTTCATCAGCCGGCCGGAACGGACCGAGCCGTGGCAGGCCATGGTCGAGGCGATGCGGTCGAGGCGGTCCTTGAGCGTGTCGACCGTATCGTTATCGGCGATCTCGTCGGCGAGGTCGCGGATCAGTTGCCCGACATTGGTCTCGCCGAGCATGGATGGCGTCTCGCGCACCGCGACAGCGCCAGGCCCGAAGCGCTCGATGCCGAGACCGAAGCGCGAGAGCGTACCGGCATGCGACGCCAGGCGTTCGGCATCTTCTTCCGGCAGGTCCACGATTTCAGGAATGAGCAGGAGCTGCGACGGCATCGGCCGCGCGTGCATCGCCTGCTTCAGCGCCTCGTAGACGAGACGCTCGTGTGCGGCATGCTGGTCGACGATGACTAGGGAATCCCGGGTTTGGGCGACAATGTAGTTCTCGTGGACCTGCGCCCGCGCCGCGCCAAGCCCGGAGCCGAGCAGCGTTTCCTCTGCCGGGCCATGTCCAGCCCTCGCGTCCGCGCTTGCGACCGGCCCGGCGTCGAATTCCGCCTGGGCGGTCTCGCCGAACCCACCGTCGAGCGGGCGATAGGGCGAGCGCGCAGGATCATAGGCGGCGGTCGAACTCCGAAATGCGGGATCGAAGTTGCGATGGCCGTTGGCGGGACCCGGGTGGCCGTAGGCAGGCGCGCCGGCCCGGAATGCGCCGGCAAGGTCGGCCGCCCCGGTCGTCGTCGCGCGGATGCCCGCGGCTGCCAGCGCCTGCCTGACAGCGCCGATGATCAGTCCGCGCACGAGCCCTGGATCGCGAAAGCGCACGTCGGCCTTTGCCGGGTGGACGTTGACGTCGACCAGCGCGGGATCGAGCGTCAGGAAGAGCACGGTCACTGCGTGGCGGTCGCGCGGGAGAACGTCGGCATAGGCGCCGCGGATCGCGCCGGCGATCAGCTTGTCGCGCACCGGGCGGCCGTTGACATAGGCATATTGCTGAAGCGCGTTGGCGCGGTTGTAGGACGGGATCGAGATATGGCCGGTGAGCGACACGGCTTCGCGGACGGCGTCCATCGGAAGCGAATTCTCGGGAAAATCCTGCCCGATGACCTGGGCGATGCGGCGGAGGCGTCCCGCCGGCGTGTCGTCGGCTGCCGGCAGGTCCAGCGTCGAGCGGTCGCTGCCCGAAATCGTGAAACGCACCGTGGGGAAGGGTATGGCGATGCGCTTCACCAGATCCGTGATCGCCGAGCTTTCGGCGCGTTCGCCCTTCATGAACTTCAAACGCGCGGGCGTCGCGAAAAACAGGTCGCGCACCTCGACCGACGTACCGCGGTTGGCTGCGGCCGGGCGAACCGCCGAAACGCGGCCGCCGTCGACGGCGATCTCCGCCGCGGCGTCGGCGCTGGCCGTGCGCGAGCGGATCGAGAGCCGCGACACGGAGCCGATGGAGGGCAGGGCCTCGCCTCGGAACCCGAGCGAACGGATGTCGTGGATGTCACTGGAAAGCTTCGACGTGCAATGCCTGGCGACGGCCAACATGAGTTCGCTGGCAGGGATGCCCGCGCCGTCGTCCACGACCCGGACAAGCGACAGGCCACCGCCGGCAGTTGCGATCTCGACGCGCGATGCGCCTGCGTCGAGCGCATTCTCGACGAGTTCCTTGGCAACGCTTGCCGGACGTTCGATGACCTCGCCGGCGGCGATCTGGTTGATCATCGTTTCGGATAGCTGGCGGATGGGCATCGCCGCAGTCTATATGGATTCGAGCGCGCGCGCACAGGGGACAGGGCAGCGCGTTGCCTTGCGCGACGCCCGCACCGGACAATCGGACCGTCCAGCGTGCTCCTCAGAAAGATTCAGGCTTCTTTACCCCGGGCCATCCATACCGCGTGAGCAGCTTGCCAGTCTGGCAGGGTGTCGGCCGAGAAACCGATCGTTTTACCGGTCGCGATGTGGCGGAATGCCTTCATTGCCGCAAGATGCCCGCCAATGACGAGAAAGGCCCGCATGGAATTCTCGTCGACCCAAGCTGAAAGCGTATGATGCACCCCGTCGATGGTGCGTGCCTCGGCAGAGATGTTTCCTTCCGCCGCGAGTGCCTGGCGCATTGAGCGGAAAGCATGCCACCAGAACTGCGGCGCATGGTGGATGGCCTTCAGCCGCAAGCCCGTGATCGAAACATACATCGGAAGGTACCTATGGGTTGACACTGTCAACCTATCGTCCTAGGTTGACAGTGTCAACTAACTTGGAAGCCGGGCATGGGAAACGAGAGCCAGTTGCGGAAATATGGCCCCTGGGCGCTGGTTACAGGCGCATCGGACGGTATCGGCCGGGCCATGGCGGTTGAACTGGCGCAGAACGGGCTGAACCTTGTCCTGGTCGCCCGACGGCAGGCCGTGCTGGAGAGCCTTGCGGAGGAACTCGAACAAGGTTCGGGCGTGCTGGTTCGGGTGATTGCCGCCGATCTTTCTCTTGCTCGCGAAGTCGATCGCGTGTGCATGGAAACCAAGGATCTCGACGTGGGGCTTCTGGTAGCGGCCGCGGGCTATGGCCTTGGCGGGAAATTCCAACAGACACCGCTTGCAAACGATCTCGACATGCTCGACGTCAACTGCCGGGCGGTGCTTTCGCTGACAAAGATATTCGCCGAGCGCTTCGCGAAGCGCAGAGCAGGCGGCATCGTCCTGATGAGTTCGATCGTCGCCTTTCAGGGCGTTGCACTGGCATCGAACTACGCGGCCACCAAGGCTTATATCCAGACGCTGGCGGAGGGACTGCGGACGGAGCTGGCGCCGCTGGGCATCGACGTTCTCTCCTGTGCGCCGGGTCCGGTGCGGAGCGGCTTTGCCGCGCGTGCGGGAATGCAGCTTGGCCGCACGGTCGATCCGCGGACGGTCGCGCGGCAGGCCCTGCGCGCGCTCGGCCGGCAGACCACGGTATTTCCGGGGCTGCTCTCTAAAGTTCTCGTAGGTTCCCTGTCCCTCTTGCCCCGGCAAGGCCGCATCGCCATCATGGGTCGGATCATGATGGGAATGACACGACAGGGATGACGGTTCGGCCCAAGACTGCCGACGTGCGCGAGGCCTGTGTTGCCGAAGCGTTCAGGATAGTGGAGGCGGCGGGCGTCGAAAGCCTCAGCCTTCGCGACGTTGCGCGCCGTCTCGGCGTGTCCCACCAGGCGCCATACAAGCATTTTCCCAGCCGCGGCCATATGCTCGCCGAAATCATCGCCCGCTCCTTCGACGACTTCTCTGCCTTCCTGCAGAGCCGCCCTTCCGAAAACGAGCCCAAGGCCGATCTGCAGGCCATGGGCAGCCTCTACATGGCCTATGCGCGGCAGCATCCGTTGCAATACAGGCTGATGTTCAACACACCGATGCCCGATCCGGGCCAGCATCCCGAGATGATGGCAAAGGCCCGCTTTGCCTTTGGCATCCTGCGAGACAGGTTGGCCCAGATGCCTCTCCGCCCAGTCCCCGGCGCGCTTCCGTCGCCGGAACTGGACGCGCTGTTCGTGTGGTCGGCACTGCACGGACTTGCAAGCTTGCTGCAATCGGACGTGTTCGAGACGCTCGGTCTCTCGGAAGCAGAGGGAGCGTTGTCCGTGGAACGGTGCTTCGCTCGCATCGACTTGGCGCTTGGCGCCTGATTCCCGCTTAAGCCGCCGCAGGCGCTTCCTTGGGTCGCGGACCGATCAGAACGAGGCGCGAAACGGTCTGGAGTTGCTCTGCGCTCCGGTTCACTCTTGGCATTGCATCGCGAGGAGAACTGGATCGTGGCAGAGATTTTGGCCGTGCCGTCCGTTGAACCCGTCAAGCGCCGCGAGCGTGGCGGGCGCGAAGCGCGCCGCGAGTTGCGCTCGCATGGCTCGGAAGGGGTCGGGCGGCCGTACATCCTCCGCAACATCCCGACCTACGACATCCTGTCGGAAGAGAACCTGCTGCGGATCGAGGCGACGGCCGACCGAATCCTGGCCGAGATTGGCATGGAGTTCCGCGACGATCCGGTGGCTCTTGACCACTGGAAGCGGGCAGGCGCCGAAATCGACGGCGTTCTGGTGAAGTTCGAGCCGGGCATGCTCAGGGAAATCCTCAAGACCGCGCCCGCCGCCTTCACCCAGCATGCGCGAAATCCTGCCAAGTCTGTCCTCATCGGTGGCAAGAGCGTGGTGTTTTCGCCGGCATACGGCTCGCCCTTCGTGATGGATATCGACAAGGGCCGCCGCTACGGCACGATCGAGGACTTCCGCAACTTCGTGAAACTCGCGCAATCCTCGCCTTGGCTGCACCATTCGGGCGGAACGATCTGCGAGCCGGTGGACGTACCGGTCAACAAGCGCCACCTCGACATGGTCTACAGCCACATAAAATATTCCGACCGTGGCTTCATGGGCTCCGTGACGGCCGAAAGCCGCGCCGAAGAGTCGATCGCCATGGCGCGGATCGTCTTTGGCGAGAGTTTCGTCGACCAGAACTGCGTCATACTGGGCAACGTCAACGTGAACTCGCCGCTGGTGTGGGACGCCACGATGACGACGGCGCTGCGCGCTTATGCCCGCGCCAACCAGGCGGCTGTGGTCGTGCCGTTCATTCTGGGCGGAGCGATGGGACCGGTGACCAATGCCGGCGCGATCGCCCAGTCGCTGGCCGAAACCATGGCTGGCTGCGCACTGACGCAGCTCGAACGGCCAGGAGCGCCGGTGATCTTCGGCAATTTCCTGTCCTCCATGTCGCTTCGCTCGGGCTCGCCCACCTTCGGCACGCCGGAACCCGCTATCGGCTCGATGGTGATAGGGCAACTGGCGCGGCGGCTGAACTTGCCGCTCAGGTGTTCCGGGAACTTCACGACATCGAAGCTGCCAGACGCGCACGCCATGAACGAGGGGACAATGTCGATGCTGGCGGCGGTGCATTGCGGCGCGAACTTCATCCTGCATTCGGCAGGCTTCCTGGATGGGCTGCTCTCCATGTCCTACGAGAAATTCGTGATGGACGCCGACTTCTGTGGAGCGCTTCACACCTATCTCGACGGCGTGAAGATCGATGACAACCAGCTGGCGCTCGACGCATTCAGGGAAGTGGGACCTGGCAGCCACTTCTTCGGCTCGCAGCACACGCTAGCGAACTATGAAACCGCCTTCTGGGATAGCGAGATCACCGACAACGAACCCTTCGAGAAATGGCAAGCGGCCGGCTCGCAGGATGCCGCGATCCGCGCCAACCGGCGCTGGAAGAAGGCGCTTGCCGAGTATCAGCCGCCGCCGCTCGACATCGCGATCGATGACGCGCTGAAGGATTTTATTGCAAGCACCAAGGCTTCCATGCAGGATTCGTGGTATTGAGTGCTGTTCCGTGCGGCTTGGGAGATCGAGGTCGTGACTGCTCGTGTGTCGATTGCACTGTTTCTTGTGCTGACGGCGTCCCCCGCTTTCGCCGGTCCACCGAGCGAGGTGGTCAGGCAGTTCTACCTTCAGCCCGGCCTCGAACTGGAGGAGTCCGCGCGTGGTAACTTCCTCGACCCGGCGCGGAAGCTGCTGAACCAGAACGACGCGATCCGGCAAGGCGGTGAGGACGGATGCCTGGATCCGCATCTGCCCTTCAACGATACCGATTTCGATCCTGCCGAGGTTGCCCGGACGCTTCAGTTTGAGGAACTTGTTACCGGCGGCGAGGCGACGGTGGTCGCCAAGTTCAAGGCCGAGGGCGAGTTGCAAGCCGTGCAGTGGCGTCTGAAGGATATCGGCGGCCGCTGGCGCATCTTCGACATCGTGTCGATGACGAAGGACTGGGCGCTCAGCCGCTTCCAGTGTGAGTAGGCACAGGCTCGCCTGACGCCGCAATACCATCGGAAAAGCGCCATCGACTGGCGCTTCCGTGCCATGGGCGACGGGGCCAGTTCGGCCTAGTATGTCCGCTGAGCCAGAGCCCAGCAGATGACCATCGACCCGCTCCTGCAGCCATACCGGTTGAAACACCTGACGCTGAAGAACCGCGTCATGTCGACCAGCCACGAGCCGGCCTATTCCGAGGGCGGCATGCCGAAGGAGCGCTACCGGCTCTATCACGCCGAGAAGGCGAAGGGCGGCATGGCGATGACCATGACGGCGGGCTCCGCGATCGTGTCGCGCGACAGCCCGGCGGCGTTCGGCAACCTGCTTGCCTATCGCGACGAATTGGTCCGCTGGATGCGCGAGCTCGCCGATGCGTGCCACGAGCACGACTGCAAGGTCATGATCCAGCTCACCCATCTCGGCCGCCGCACCGGCTGGAACAAGGCCGACTGGCTTCCGGTGCTCAGCGCCTCGCCGGTACGCGAGCCGGCGCATCGCACGTTTCCCAAGATCGCCGAGGACTGGGACATCGAGCGCATCATCGCCGACTATGCCTCGGCGGCGGCGCGCATGAAGGAAGCCGGGCTCGACGGCATCGAGTTCGAAGCCTACGGGCACCTGATGGACGGCTTCTGGTCGCCAGCCACCAACCATCGCGACGACGAGTATGGCGGTTCGCTTGAAAACCGGCTGCGCTTTACCTGGCGGGTCATCGATGCCGTGCGCAAGGCAGTCGGCGACGACTTCATCGTCGGCATCCGCATGGTCGCGGACGAGGACTTTTCGGCGGGATTGTCGAAGGATGAGGGCGTCGAGATCGCCCGCCTTCTGGCCGCTTCGGGCAAATTCGACTTCCTGAACATAATACGCGGGTCGATCGAGACCGACGCGGCGCTGACCAAGGTGATTCCCATCATGGGCATGCGGTCATCACCGCATCTCGATTTCGCGGGCGAGGTGAGGGCAGCGACGAAGTTTCCCGTGTTCCACGCGGCGCGCATATCGGATGTCGCCACCGCGCGCCACGCCATCGCTGCGGGGAAACTTGATATGGTCGGCATGACGCGAGCACATCTGGCCGATCCGCATATCATCCGGAAGGTGTTGGAGGGTCGCGAGCACGAGATCAGGCCCTGCGTTGGCGCGACCTACTGCCTCGACCGGATTTACGAGGGCGGCGAGGCGCTGTGCATCCACAATGCCGCGACGGGCCGCGAAGCCACGATCCCGCATGTGATCGCCAAGGCCGGCGGGACGGCAAAGAATGTGGTCGTGGTCGGCGCGGGCGCCGGCGGGCTGGAGGCGGCGCGGGTGGCTGCCGAGCGCGGGCATAAGGTGACGGTGCTGGAGGCGTCCGGACGGGCCGGAGGGCAAATTCGGCTTGCGGCGCAGAACCAGCGCCGGCGCGAGCTGATCGGCATTGTCGACTGGCGGCTGGCAGAGCTGCAGCGGCTCGGCGCCGACATCCGCTACGACACCTGGGCCGAGAAGGACGATGTGCTCGCGCTGTCACCAGACGTGGTGATTGTCGCGACCGGCGGCCTGCCGCAGAACCCGCCGCTGGAATCAGGCGACGACCTCGTCACCTCGAGCTGGGATATCATTGCGGGCGCCGTGAAGCCCGCGGAGAACGTATTGCTTTATGACGACAACGGCGGCCACCAGGGCATGACGGCGGCGGAGATGATCGCCGATGCCGGCTCCAGGCTGGAATTGCTGTCGCCCGAGCGCTTTTTCGCGCCCGAAATGGGCGGCATGAACCACGTGCCTTATATGCGCACCTTCCACGAGAAGGGCGTCACGGTCACCATCAATACGCGGCTGCGCTCCGTCCATCGCGATGGCAACCTGCTTGTCGCGACGCTGGCCTCGGATTTCGCGGATGGCTGGCGGGGTGAACGACGCGTCGACCAGGTGGTGGTCGAGCACGGCACGCTGCCGCTCGACGAGCTCTATCTGTCGTTGAAGCCGCTTTCGAAGAACCACGGCGCGGTGGACTACGAGAAACTGGTCGCGGGCGGCGACATCTTTCCCACAGTCAATCGCGATGCGGCCTTCATACTCTACCGCATCGGCGATGCGGTCGCCGCGCGCAACATTCACGCGGCGATCTACGACGGCATTCGCTTCGCGCTGAGGCTCTGATACACCCGCAGCCGCACCTCCCACGCTTTACTTTCTGCCGCCGGGGCCGGTATCCTAACCGTTCAACGACGGCTGGGGGTATCAGGTTGAGCGAATTGTTCTCGCCGAGCCAGACAAACACCGCGCTCTATGTGCAGATGCACAAGGAAGGCTATGGCTTCGACGACATCGCTCGTATCCAGAAGGCCTACCGCGTCTGCTGCCTCATGTTCAACGGACGGTATCGCAAGACGGGCCGTCCCTTCGTTTGCCATGCGGTGGGCTCGGCGTCGTCCGCCGCTCATTTCGACAAAAGCGTTAACTTCGTATTGGCGGCCATGTTCCATGCCGCCTACGACAGCGGACAATATCCTGACGGACGTTCGAGCAGGCGCACGCCCGAACACCGCGCATGGCTCGAGAAGCAAATCGGCGCGGAGGCGGAACAGTTGGTTGCCCGACTTTCCGGGCTGAACTTCGATAGGGGAAAGCCCGAAGAACTCGCCGCAAGGGATATTCGTCCGGGCGACGAGGACATTCTGTTCCTGGTGCTCGCTCACGAAGTGGACGACCTCGCGGACGGCGGGCTTGCGTTCGCTCCGAAATACGGGGCGTCGATTCAATCCCGGGTCGGGGCATGCGCCCTTCTCGCCCGACGTCTGGGCCGCGAAAGCCTCGCGGAGACGATGGAGGGCTACGGCAGATCTTACGAGAAGATGAGCTGGGCCTCAGGGCTGAGCGAGGCGAAGCTGGAAGGCTTCCGCATAGCGCCCAATTTCCGCGCATACCTCAGACTGCGGCGCGCCAATCTTCGCGGTGAGTCCGTCGAGGTCCTGTGAATGTCCACAAGTTTGTCCCTGGTTGTGGAGATGGCCAATGCGGAAATCGCCGGCCTGGAGACACTGCTAGACGCCACCCGATCCCTTTCCGGCCAACTTGCCAACTTCGCCGCCGCGTTTCCGGACGCCCCGAAGCCGCAGCTCATTTTCGTCGTTCCTGGAGACGACGGCGACGCGGCGTCGTTGAGGGACGCCGTTTGCCGGGCAGCGCCGCACCTCGCCAACGAAGCAGATCTCGACTTCAGATGCCTGCCCGACGGCCGTTACTACGAACTGAAGAATTGCGGTGTCGCCGCCGCGCGCGGCGACATAGTGGCCTTTCTGGATTCGGATACCGCCCCTGAGGAAAACTGGCTGCCCAAGTTGCTTGCGCCCTTCGCCGAGCCCGACTTGATCGCAACAAACGGACATACTTCGCTGCTCTTCGATGATTTTCCCTCGAAGGTGTACGCGCTCTACTGGGTTTTCCCGCTGAGCGGCAAAGATGCGGACTTCGCCGTCAAGCGGTCGCTGAATGCCAACAACTGCGCCTTTCGCCGATCGTGGATCGCGGCCAATCCGTTTCCCTACAATCCCGGCTTCAAGGTTTCGTGCAGTCTTCTGTACGACACGATGCGGAAGCAGCACGTGATGATGAAACGGGTCGACGCGCATGTGCGGCATCTGCCGCCTCGCGGATGGCGCTTCTTCATCTGGCGCGCTCTGGTGTCCGGTCGGGATGCCGACCGCAAATACAAGGCGATGAAGTCCGAACGGCGGACGTATCGCCTGGCCAATGCGGTCGGGCGGCTGTTGACAGCGCAGTGGCGCGCGGTGAGGCGGTTGCGGCTCATCCGCGAAGTCGGCATCGCCCCGTGGCAGGCGCCGGCTGCACTGGCGATGGGGACGGCGTTCAACGGACTTGCCTTTGTCGGGCAACTGAGTTTGGCATCGGGTCTCATGCCCGACACAGTCGAGCGCGTGCCTCACTATGTGGAGCACAGCTAGGTGGCGCGAATCCCTGCCATCTCGATCATCACGCCCACCTATAACCGACGCGACGCTCTCCAGCGGGCAATCGCGAGCGTACGCGGCCAGACGTTCGAAGACTATGAGCATATCGTCGTCGACGATGGCTCGGCGGACGGCACGGCAGACACGATTGCCGGCGTGCGAGACGGACGCCTGCGCTTCGTGCGGTTCGACGATCGACGCGGCGCCAATGCGGCGCGCAATCACGGCATTGGCATGGCGCAATCGCTGCTCGTCACTTTTCTCGATTCGGACGACGAATTCCTGCCGAGCCGGCTGGAGCGGTCGATCGCCTTCTTTGCCACCCATCGGGACATCGATGTTTCAATCAGTTCGTTCCAGGCTCGCAAGGGTGGAACCATATCGCCGATCATCAACCGCCGCGCGTATTTCGACGCCGAGATGCTGCAGCGCGCTGTGACCGCGCAGGTGACGGCCATTGCGGGTTCGGCGATCACGGCGCGCAGACATGTGCTGGAGGCCGTGCGCCTATTCGACGAGGACCTGTGGCGGCTGCAGGATCGCGACTTGCTGCTGCGCCTGGCCGCGGCCGGCTATGGGGCGGCCATCATCGAGGAGGTCGACTGGATCAAGCACTACAGCCCGGACTCCATATCGCGCCAGCACGGCGGCTACGTCGCGGCCTATATCGACCTCCCGCGCCGGCATCCTCACATCCACGCGCGGTATCCGGACATTGCCGCATACATGGTGGCGCGCCGTCTGCTGAACAACGCGTTGCAGGGCCGCTTCAGGGAGTTGTTGTCGGACTACAAGGCCACCCGTCAGGACACGACTTTGAGCTTCTCGTCGGCCAGGCTCGTCGCGGGATACGTCGCCGGAAGGAGGCAACGCCGGCAGATCGTTCGCGAGGTAAAAGCACTGCCGTCTCCCGGTTTCTAATCCGGCTGCGCTACAAAGCTGCCACGAGGTCGCTGTAGACCCGCCCGGTCCAGGCGCATGGCGAAATAGCGCACCGACTTCTTGCCGCCATGGATGGCCGCCTGGCCAATCTCGATGAAACCCAGTGCGGCATGGAACGCATCGGAAGCGGGATTCGGCGGATCCGAGTTCACCTCGCAGACGACGATGTCGTGGCCGTTGCGAGCCGCAACCTCGAAAAGATCGTGATAAAGCGAGCGCGCGTGGCTGCGGCCGCGCGCCGCCGCGTCGACGGCGATACGGTCGACGTAGACGAAGCGCGGGTAGCGCGCCTTGAACCACAGGAAGTTCGGACTGTCGTAGTCGGCGTCCTGATCGAAGGCCAGGAGGAAGGCTTCGAGGTTGCCGATGCGGCGCGCATAGAATGCCTGCGAAACAAGCGCTGTCAGCCGCGCCGATTCGAGCCAGGAGAGTTCCTCGGCGTGCTCGTTGTTTAGAGCAAGGACGGCAGGCTCGATGTCTGGGGAAACAGGTTCGATCATAAGAACGGCAATACACCGTCTCCGCGGCCCATGCATCTTCGGAAATACTGGGCCAGATCAGGCGCGGTTGCCCTGCACCACCGTAAGCTGCGGCTTCTTCGGGCTGCGAAGCTGAAGCCATTCCTGTGCCTGCTCGGTAGGCATGGGGAAGGCGATGGAATAGCCTTGGACCTGGTCGCAGCCGATCAACTTCAGCGACGTAAGTTCGGCCTCGGTCTCGGCGCCCTCGGCGATGATGGAGATGCCCAGCCCTCGCGCCAGTTCGGTTATAGCGCGCACGATCTTGGTGTTGTCGCCGTTGGCGTCGATGTTCTGCACAAAGCGGCGATCGATCTTCAACCTGTCGATCTCGTTGGGATTGACATGGCTGAGTGAAGCATACCCCGTGCCGAAGTCGTCGAGTTCGAGATGCACGCCAGCCGACCTGATGTGGCGAAGCTTTGCCGCAATTCCTGTTTTTTCATCGTCGAGGATGACGGATTCGACGATTTCCAGCGACAGCTTCTGGGGCGGAAGGCCTTCGGCTTCCAGCGTGTCGAAGAGGAACTTGTCGAAGTCGATTTCGCGCAGTTCGGTGCCGGAGACGTTGACGGCGAGCCGGCCGAACTGGAGGCCGGATCGATGCCATTCGGCCGCCGCGCCGATGGCTTTCGAGATCACGATACGCCCGATATCCGCCATCAGGCCGGACTTTTCGGCAACCGGAATGAACTCGCCCGGCGGGATCATGCCGCGAGTCTCATGTTTCCAGCGTACCAGCGCCTCGATACCGGCAATGGCGCCGGTGCTCATCGAAACCTGCGGCTGGAAGTAGACCTGGAACGACTTTTGCTCGATCGCCACGCGCATGTCGTGTTCGAGTTGCTTGCGGTGTTCGAGTTCGCGCCGAAGTTCCTCGGAGAAGAACGAGAACGCGCCTCCGCCCTGCTTTTTTGCCGCATAAAGCGCGAGGTCTGCGTGCACAACCAGATCGTTCGCATTGTCGGCGTCGACCGGGTAGACCGCAATGCCGGCGCTCGCGCCCGGCAGGATCGTCGTCCCTTGGAAGGCGATCGGCCGGTTGATCCGTTCCATGATGCGGCGGGCGACCATGTTGATGTCTTCCGTTGTGCCCGCACCCTGCAGGATCATGACGAACTCGTCGCCGCCGAGCCGCACACAGATGTCGGAGGTCCGGCAGGATTCGCGCATGCGCTGCGCCGTCACCACAAGCACGTAGTCGCCCGCTACATGGCCGAGCGTATCGTTGATCTGCTTGAAGCGGTCGAGGTCGATCTGCACGACCGCCATGCGCTCCATACGGCGCTGCGCGCCCTTGATCAGCGTGTCGAAATGGTCGGAGAGGAAGGCGCGGTTATGCAGGCCGGTCAAGCCGTCGTGCACAGCGAGGAACGCCATGGAGTTGCGGGCGTCCATGAGTTCGTGGGTCTTGCGCAGGATGACGTCCGACATCGGACGGAAAATGAACAGCGCGATGAGGACGATTATGCCGATGGTGGCATAAAAGAGCGTGCGGTGGAGGGACAGCGTGTTGTCGAGACGTGCTGCGGCAAGTGCACTGATGCGGTCGCTGAGCGCGGTGAAGCCCTTCAGCGTGGCGTTGGCAACGGTTTCGTCCAGGATCGCCCGTTCCTTGCCGGCAAGATACGATCCACCGTGCACACCCATTTCGGTTTCGAGCGCCGAGACGAACCGCCAGCCATTGTCGGCCAAGCTCATCGAGAGGGAATCGAGGTAGTAAGGCTTCGCGAAAAGCACGCTTTCGATCGACTTGGGATCGAAGCGGGCCGCCGACGCGGGGTCGGCTCCGGTCCTCTCGAGCAGAAGGTCATAGTTCGTTTCGAACTCGCCGACCGCCTTGCGCAATGCTGCGACCAGCGTCAGCTGCTCTTTTTGCGGTACGTTTGAGATGGCTCCGGCCAGGAAGACGACGCGCTGCGACAGCGCCTTTTGGGCGCTGGCCAGCGACAGAATAGCATCGTCGCGCTTTTGTGCCGCCATCATCTGCTGGAGCAGCAGGAACGAGGCCATCGCCATCGCGGCGATGATGAGCAACGCGACCCAGTAGGCGCTCTTGATCGACGTAATCAGCGTTCGCGAACTGGCACTGACCGCCTGGTTCTGCGGCATGAATGGCTGGCGAGGTCGGTCTGAAGGTTCCATTGCCCCTCATCCCTGGCAGGGAACCGGTTAACGCGCTGCTTTTACAGGCTTCTTCGGTCATGACTTGAGCCTCCAATCGATCGACAGGGTTACCGGGTTGTTTTGCATTTGCGGGGCATTTGTGCGATCTGCGCCAATCAACCCAGAACCCAAGACCAATTCCCGCTCGGGGCATTTCGGTCTAGACTGTTCGTATCGACCTACGGGAAGCGCAATGAACGCCGAAATCAAAGCAACCTCCTCGAACTTCGTCTGGGACGATCCTTTCCTGATCGAGGATCAACTGGTCGAGGACGAGCGCATGGTGCGCGACGCGGCTGCGGCCTTCGCGGCCGACAAGCTGGCGCCGCGCGTGCAGCAGGCGTACCTTGAGGAGACGTCCGATCCCGGCATCTTCCGCGAGATGGGCGAGGCAGGCCTGCTCGGCATCACCATCCCCGAGGAATTTGGCGGGCTCGGCGCTGGATACGTGACCTATGGCTTGGTGGCGCGCGAGGTGGAGCGGGTCGACAGCGGCTACCGCTCGATGATGTCAGTGCAGTCGTCGCTGGTGATGTATCCGATCCATGCCTACGGCTCGGAGGAACAGCGCAAGAAGTATCTGCCGAAACTCGCGAGCGGCGAGTGGATCGGCTGCTTCGGCCTCACCGAACCGGATGCCGGCTCCGATCCCGGCGGCATGAAGACGCGGGCGGAGAAGACGGCCGACGGCTATCGGCTGACCGGCTCCAAGATGTGGATCTCCAATGCGCCGTTCGCCGACGTATTCGTCGTCTGGGCAAAGTCGGCGGCGCACGACAACCAGATACGCGGCTTCGTGCTTGAAAAGGGCATGAAGGGACTGTCGGCGCCCAAGATCGGCGGCAAGCTCAGCCTGCGCGCCTCGATTACCGGCGAGATCGTCATGGACGGCGTCGAGGTCGGCGAGGAGGCTCTGCTGCCGAACGTCTCCGGCCTCAAGGGTCCGTTCGGTTGCCTCAACCGCGCGCGCTACGGCATTTCATGGGGCGTAATGGGTGCGGCCGAGGATTGCTGGCACCGCGCGCGACAGTATGGGCTCGACAGGAAGCAGTTCGGCAAGCCGCTCGCCGCGACGCAGCTGTTCCAGAAGAAGCTCGCGGACATGCAGACGGAAATCGCGCTCGGGCTGCAGGCGTCGCTGCGCGTCGGACGCCTGATGGACGAGGGGAAGTTCGCGCCGGAGATGATCTCGATCGTCAAACGCAACAACTGCGGCAAGGCGCTCGATATCGCGCGCCAGGCGCGTGACATGCATGGCGGCAACGGTATCCAGATCGAGTACCACGTGATGCGCCATGCGCAGAACCTTGAGACGGTGAACACCTACGAAGGGACGCACGACGTGCATGCGTTGATCCTCGGTCGTGCGCAGACGGGCTTGCAGGCGTTTTTCTAGAACGGCCCCGTTATTCGCCAAGGGTATCGCGTCGCCAAGCGCTGCGCGACGCCGAACCCTCGGCGGAATGTTTCCGCCCCAAGATACCTTTTCGCTGTCCGTCGCGGTCGAACGGTTACAGCGCACACCTAAACCGTTTCCTGCGGGGCACACAGGATTCGGAAAGGGACGATGATGACCATGCACAGCAAGATGACCGGTCCGGCGATCGGCGGTTCCGGCGAACTGTTCTGGTTCAAGGGCACGCTGGTGAATGTCCGCCTGTCGTGGAACGCGGGCGAGGATCGCGTCAGCGTGGTCGAGCATTTCATGCCGTATGGCGAGTCTCCGCCGCTGCATATCCACCGCAACGAGGACGAGGTGTTCCATATCCTTGAAGGTGAGATGCGCATCCATATCGACGGCAGGGATCTGGTGGCGCGCGCCGGCGAGACGGTGCTGGCGCCGAAAGGCAAGCCGCATTCCTTCCGTGTCGAATCGCGGGAGGGAGCGCGTTGCCTGACCATCACCTCGGGCGGCGACTTCGAGAACATGATCCGCGAGATGGCCGATCCTGCCACCAGCGCCGGCCTGCCGCCGCAGGTCGAGCCCACGCCCGCCATGATCATCGCATTTTATGAAGCGTGTGCGAGAAACAGCATCGACATTATCGGCTCGCCGCTCGAATAGTGTTGCGGTTGAGTCGGGCGGGTTTGGGAGTGATTTCGTCACAGCTTCCTACCCGCTCCTTTTTGCCCGACGATCATTCGGGTCGCCTTTTTCATAGATTTTTTGAACGCACCGCGCGACAGTCCGCCCAGTTTGATGGTGGACAGTAGCAGATGACCAAAGCGTTCCTCGAACACCTCGCATCCGAACTCGACGGACTGACATCCGCCGGGCTCTACAAGTCCGAGCGCGTGATCTCCTCGCCGCAATCGGCCGAGATCGAGGTGGGCGGCCGCAAGCTTCTCAACTTCTGCGCCAACAATTATCTCGGCCTCGCCGACAGCGATGAGCTTCGCGACGAGGCCAAGGCCACGCTCGACCGTTATGGATATGGCATGGCCTCGGTGCGCTTCATCTGCGGCACGCAGGAGGAACACAAGCAGCTTGAAGCCAGGATTTCCGGATTCCTCGGCATGGAGGACACGATCCTCTACGGCTCGTGCTTCGACGCGAATGGCGGGCTTTTCGAGACATTGCTCGGCGAAGAGGACGCGATTATTTCCGATGCGCTCAACCATGCCTCGATCATCGATGGCGTGCGGCTCTCCAAGGCGAAGCGCTTTCGCTACGCCAATAACGACATGGCCGATCTGGAGGCGCGGCTCAAGGAAGCTGAAGGCTGCCGCTTCAAGATGATCGCGACCGACGGCGTGTTCTCCATGGACGGCATCATTGCCAACCTGAAGGGCGTCTGCGACCTGGCCGAGAAGTATGGCGCGATGGTGATGGTGGACGACAGCCATGCGGTCGGTTTCGTCGGCAGGCACGGGCGCGGCTCGGCCGAGCACTGCGGCGTCGAGGGCCGGGTCGACATCATCACCGGCACGCTGGGCAAGGCGCTGGGCGGGGCTTCCGGCGGCTACACGTCGGGCAAGCGGCAGGTGGTGGAGTGGCTGCGCCAGCGCTCGCGCCCTTATCTCTTCTCCAACACGCTGATGCCGGCGATCGCGGGAGCTTCGCTCAAGGTTTTCGACATAGTGGAGGCCGGCGATGCGCTCAGGCATCGCCTTTGTCAGAATGCGCAGCGGTTCCGGTCCGGCATGACGAAGCTAGGCTTCACGCTGGCGGGGGCCGATCACCCGATCGTTCCGGTCATGCTCGGCGACGCCACGCTGGCGCAGCAGATGGCGCAAAAGATGCTGGAACGCGGCATCTACGTGATCGGCTTCTCGTTTCCCGTCGTGCCCAAGGGCCAGGCGCGCATCCGCACGCAGATGTCGGCCGCGCATTCGCCTGAAGACATCGACCGCGCGATCGAGGCATTCGCGGCGGTCGGGCGGGAACTGGGGGTCGTGCCATGAACGAGCAGGGGGCGATTCATCCGGCGACCAGGAGCTTCCCATGTCCAACATGATGCGCGCCCTCGTGAAGTCGCGGCCAGAGCCGGGCATCTGGATGGAAGAGGTGCCGGTTCCCGAAATCGGCCCGAACGACGTGCTGATCAAGGTCAGGAAGACCGCGATCTGCGGCACGGACGTCCACATCTATAACTGGGACCAGTGGGCGCAGAAGACGGTGCCAGTGCCGATGGTGACCGGGCACGAGTTTGTCGGCACGGTTGCCGATTTCGGTGCGGCGGTCACTGAGTACAAGGTCGGCCAGCGTGTATCGGGCGAAGGACACATCGTCTGCGGGCATTGCCGCAACTGCCGCGCGGGAAGGGGCCATCTCTGCCGCAACACGCTGGGGGTGGGGGTAAACAGACCGGGCGCGTTCGGCGAATATGTCGCCATCCCGCAGCACAATGTGGTGCCGATACCCGACGACATCCCCGATGAAATAGCCGCCATCTTCGACCCCCTCGGCAACGCGGTTCATACGGCGCTTTCTTTCGATCTGGTCGGCGAGGACGTTCTGGTGACGGGCGCGGGTCCGATCGGAATCATGGGTGCGCTCGTGGCGCAGGTCGTGGGTGCGCGGAAGGTCGTCATCACCGACATCAATCCGGTTCGCCTGGCGCTGGCCCGGAAGCTTGGAATCCATCACGTCGTCGACGCATCGAAGGAAAAGCTGCGCGACGTGATGGACCAGGAAGGCATGAAGGAAGGCTTCGACGTCGGGCTTGAGATGTCGGGCTCCGCCAATGCTTTCCGCGACATGATCGACACCATGAACAACGGCGGCAAGATCGCCATTCTGGGCATCGCGCCGACCGGCTTCGAGATCGACTGGAACAAGGTCATCTTCAAGATGCTGCATCTCAAGGGCATCTACGGGCGCGAGATGTTCGAGACCTGGTACAAGATGATCGCGCTGGTGCAGGGACCCCTCGACGTGTCCGGGCTGATAACGCACCGCATCGGCGTCGACGACTACATTTCCGGCTTCGAGGCGATGAAATCAGGGAATTCCGGCAAGGTGGTCATGGACTGGTAGCTGCCGATCCGCTTTGAATGGTCGCCTAGAACTGCGACCGGAACACATATGAATACAAGCTTCTATTTTCTGACGGGCGTCTGGGGCGTGGTGATGGTGGCGGTCTTCATCAAAGCCATCGGCCTGAGCTACCGCATCGAGGCACGATCACCGGACTTGAAGAATACGAGCGGCGTGCCCCAGAAGGCGGCGCTGCTCCATACGGTGACGAACTGGAAGGTGGCGCGTGATGCCGAAACGCAGGCGCTGAGGCGGCGCATGAACTGGCTACTGGCGACAAATCTCGCGGGGTTCGTTCTCCTGTGGATCGGCCTACTCGCATCAGGCGCGATCAAGGGCTGACATGGATCTGCTCGGCCATCTCCAACGCATGGCGCGAAACAATCTATGGTCCAACGAGCGGCTATACCGCGCGGTCCTGAAACTGGAGCCCGGAGAGTTCGAGGCGGAGCGGACGAGCTTCTTTCCGTCGATCTGCGAGACGCTGAACCATGTCCTGCTGGTCGATCTGTTTTATTCCGACATGCTTCAGGAGCGGGGCGTCGGCCGAGCAGTCGGGACTCGGTTCAAGCCATGCTTGGATGCCGGGGAACTCGCCGAGGCCCAAGCACAGTTCAATCGCCGCCTTGTCGCATTCTGCGGCGGGCTGATTGCCGACGATCTCGACAGGCGGGTCGCCACCGATCGCGGCGAGGCGGGGATCGTTCCCGAACGGATCGGTGACCTGGTGGCCCACCTCTTTCTGCATGACATTCATCACCGGGGGCAGGTCCACGCCATGTTCTCTGGCACGTCGATCGATCCTCCGCAACTCGACGAGTTCCTGCTGGATTCCGACCTGCGCTTTCGCCGTGAAGAAATAAGCCGGCTGGCTCTAGAGTAGTCAGTTCGTGGCGAACTGCTTCAGCTCTACCGCATCGGCTGCGATGGTCGGCTGCATGGCATCCTGCGCGAACGTGAAAAGCTCCATTTCCTGCGACACGCCGGAAAGTCTTTGAAGGCCGATGCTGACCCAGCGTTCAGGCTGGAGCGCGACGATGTCCCTCGTGACCAGCGCGTCGACGCCCGTGGTCTTTGTCATCGACTCGATACGTGCGACCTCGTTCACAGTCGGGCCGATGACCGAGAACGTCAGGCGCTGCGACACGCCGATGTTGCCGAACATCACGGTTCCCGTGTTCAGGCCGATGCCGAACCTGATCGGGAAGAGCCCCTGTTCGTGCCGCGCGTCGTTGAGCTTGTCACGCGCCGCAAGCACGTTGTGCAGGGCCAGGGTCGCGGCTTTCACCGCCTGCTCCTGCTCCTCGGCGTTGGTGTAGGGGAAAATCGCCAACACGCCGTCGCCGACGAAGTCGAGCACCTCGCCGCCCGCTTCAATGATCGGGGTGGCTGTGCAGTCGAAATAGTCGTTCAGAAGCTGGATGAAGTCCTTGCCCGGCATCGTGTCCGCGAGCGCGGTCGAATTGCGCATATCGTTGTACCAGACGACCGCCCTGGTCTCGTTGCCGTCGCCGCGGCGAATGGAGCCGGCCAGAACCCGGCTGCCGGCCTCCTTGCCAAGATATGTTTCGGAGATGTTGCGGGCGATGCGCGATTGGATCGCCGTCTTGCAGGCGACCGCGAAACGGCGCTGGATCTTCTGCAGGGCCTCGATCTCTTCGTTGGTGAAACCGCCCGATCGATCCGCCGCCCAGGAGGCGAGTATGCCCATGGTGCTGGTGATCGAGGTGTCCTTTCTGATCGCAAGCCAGGTCTTGATGACGAGATAGTCCGTCATCCCCTGGGCGGCGACCTCCTCCAGAACGGGAAAATCCAGCAGGCGCGAAGGGCCGTCCAGATTGCGGCGAAGTATGTTCACGTTGTTGTCAAACATGTATTTCATGGGGCTGCGCAACCACGCGTCGGATTCATTCTCCTGGTGGAGAAACTGCTCGAACTCGGTTGACCTGCCGCGCGCCCAAAGGACGGTCTCCGCCCTGAAAAGTGGATGGAGCGTCGGCCAGGTCAACCTGGCGCGTCCCAGCGGGATACCGATTGCATGCATCCGGCTGCAGAGGCCCTCGAACATGGTCACGATATCGGACTCGCCGAGTGCCTGGTCGACCAGCCACTCGTTGATGCCTGTTACAAGCGTTGCATTTGTCATGAAGGCCCTTGAGAGAATCCGCTTACCCGCCGCGCGAAGATAACATGTGGAGTGCCTCACGCGATTTTTTAAGCGTGACGGCGAAATGAGCGACAACTTTTTACGTACTATGCTCTGATGACCTCGGAGGATTTTGCCGTGACTGCCGAAACCGCAACATTTACCCGCTCGCTGCCCGTGGGCGCGGAATTCCGCAGCGTCCTCGATGACGGGCTCTACAGCCCCGCGCCGGAGGACTGGCTGATTGCGGTCAGTGACGTTGTGGGCTCCCGCAAGGCCATAGCAGCGGGCCGCTACAAGGCCGTCAACATGGCCGGCGTGGCTTTGATCAGCGCGCTGATGAATGCACTGGACACGCACGACCTTCCCTACATTTTCGGTGGCGACGGGGCCGCGGTGATCATTTCGCCTGCCGACAGGGACATCGTCGCGGACACGATGGCGAGCACTGCCGCCTGGGTGAGGGACGAACTCGGGCTGGAATTGCGCGCCGCGCTCGTCCCTGTTTCGGTCGTCAGGGCCGAGGGTCACGATGTTCTCGTCCAGGCAACACGCGTCTCCGATGCGATCAGGAATTATGCCTTCCAGGGCGGCGGCCTGTCGCGGGCGGAGGCGCTCATGAAGGAAGGCAGGTATGCCATTGCGCCAGCCCCGGCCGGAAGCAAGCCGGACCTGACCGGCCTGTCGTGCCGCTGGTCGCCGATCAAGCCTGAAAATGGCAAAATCGTCTCGATCATCATCGAGCCCGGTGACGGAACCGGCGGCAAGTTCCCGGAAGTCGCCCAGAAGCTGCTCGACCTGGTGGGCATGCAGCGTCCGGGCGGCGGTTCGCCCATGCCACCGAGCGGCCCTACCGGCAGATGGCCGCCGGAAGGGCTCGACATGGAGGCGCGGGCGAGCCGTGGTCAACGATCGCTGGTGGCGCAAAAGGCCGCTCTCTACCTCTGGACCCTGATCGCCTGGATCATCATCTCGGCCGGAATCAATGTCGGATCGTTCAACGCGAAGCGCTACAGGGAATTTACTTCTCTCAATACGGACTATAGAAAATTCCAGGACGGATTGCGGGTAACCGTGTCGTTGGGGGATTCCGAGCTGACTAGGTTGAACGAATTTCTCGAAAGCGAGCGCGTGGCGAAAAATCTTCGCTACGGACTTTGCGTTCAAGATAGTGCAATCCTCACCTGCTATGTGCCTTCGGTGACGTCGGAAACGCATTTTCATTTTCTCGACGGGGCGGGAGGCGGTTATGCGCAGGCAGCGGAGAATATGAAGTCCTGATCGAAAGAAAAGCCGGACAATTGGGGCGTAGGGTGCGGTTGCCGAGGGGCGGTGATCGGCTCCAGTTTTGTCGGCAATGAACGGAAAGCGCATCGTCGGGTTTGTGGGGAAGACGAGTTGGAGCAGGGTGAGGTACTTCGCGTCAACGACTTGAAAGTGGCGTTCGACGTCAACGGGTCGCCGGTCGAGGTTGTTAAGGGCATTAGCTTCCGCGTCTGCTCCGGCGCGGTGACTGCTGTCGTTGGCGAATCTGGCTCTGGCAAGTCCGTCACTGCCCAGGCCATCATGCGCATTCTGCCGAAAAACGGTGTCATCACCGCGGGTTCGATCGAATTTCGACCCAATTCCGCCGAAATCGTCGACATGGCGTCACTCGAACCAAACGGTCCCAGGGTGCGTTCGCTCCGGGGATCGTCTGTCTCCATGATTTTCCAGGAGCCGATGTCGTCGCTGTCGCCGGTCCATTCGGTGGGCAATCAGGTCGAGGAAAGCCTGCGCATCCATGCGCTGGGCAAGGGCATGAGCCGGCAGCAGCTGCGCGAGGCCACCGAAGAGACGCTCGAACTGGTCGGCTTTCCCAATCCGCACCGCGCCTACGACATGTATCCGTTCGAAATGTCTGGCGGCCTGCGACAGCGCGCGATGATCGCGATGGCGCTGATCTGCCGGCCGACCCTGCTCATCGCCGACGAGCCGACAACGGCGCTCGACGTGACCGTCCAGGCGCAAATCCTCAAGCTTCTCAAGGAGCTGCAGGCAAAGCTTGGCATGGCCGTACTGCTCATCACCCACGATCTAGGCGTCGTGGCGAACCTGGCTGACGAAGTCGTGGTGGTCTATGACGGCCGTGTCGTGGAAGCCGGACCGGTCGACGAGATATTCCGGGACCCCCAGCACCAGTATCTCAAGGCCCTTCTCAACGCGGCGCCGCATTTCGACATGGCGCCGGACGAGAGGCTCGTGGCGTTGAGGGGCGGAAATCGGGCAACCATCCAGTTGCAGACGAAGATCGCGAAGCAGGAGCAGCCCGAAAGCCGTCCGCTTCTCACTGTATCCAACCTTTCGAAGGTATATCACCTTCGAAAGGCATCGTTTCTCGGCGGGGAAGCGCGGGTTCTTCGCGCCGTCGACGACGTCAGCTTCACGATCAAGCGTGGCGAATGCCTTGGGCTGGTCGGCGAGAGCGGAAGCGGCAAAACCACAGTAAGCAAGATACTGACCCGCGCGATCACCGCCGATACAGGCTCGGTGATCTTCGACGACGGGAATCGGCAGGTCGACGTGTTGAAGCTCGGCGAGAAGCAACTCAAGACGTTCCGTCCCCACCTGCAGATGGTGTTTCAGGATCCCGTGAGTTCTTTGTCGCCGCGAATGACCATTGCGGAAATCCTGCGCGAGCCGATGCAGATTCACGATCAGGGCACCCGCAGCGAGCAGATCGAGCGGGCCAAGGACCTTCTCACCTCCGTGGAACTCGGTGCAAACGCGCTGAACCGCTATCCCCACAGCTTTTCTGGCGGACAGCGCCAGCGCATAGGCATTGCCCGCGCGTTGGCGATGAACCCCGATCTTCTTATCCTGGACGAGCCCGTTTCGGCGCTCGACGTGTCTGTGCAGGCACAAGTCCTCAATCTGCTCAAGGATTTGCAGAAGGAACTCGGGCTGACATATCTTTTTATCGCGCACAATCTTGCGGTCGTGAACTACATGGCCGAACGTGTAGCGGTCATGGCTGCGGGGCGTATCGTCGAGATCGGGCCAAGCCGAGCGATCTTCGAGGCGCCGACGCATCCCTACACGCGTGCGCTGCTCAAGGCCGTGCCGTTCGCCGACCTCGACCGCCCGCTGGTGCTGGACGAACTGGTGCTGAAGGGCTCGTCCGATCCGCGAAACTGGCCGGACGCGTTCCGCGGTGACATGGAAGATCTTTCCGCCATTGATCTTGGCGGCGGACATCAGGTTCTGGCTCGCCAGAGTGTCGATTTCAGGGAGTTTCGCGCATGAGAATCCTCGCAGTGTTGCTGGCCATGCTGGCCATTTTCGCAAGTCCGGCGGTTGCCGATGAGGCGCCGATGCTCGCCGAACTCGTCAAGGCGGGCAAGTTGCCGCCGGAAGCGGAGCGTCTGCCGAAAGACCCACGGGTCATGACGATCGATGAGTCCACAGGCCGCACAGTCGGCAAGCGTGGCGGAACGATCCGGACGCTCATGGCCGAGCAGGGCGACCTGCGGTTGATGACCGTCTACGGCTACGCCCGCCTCGTCGCGTACAACGGCTCGCTGGAACTCCAGCCCGACATATTGGCTTCCTACGAAAACGACCAGAACCGGGTGTTCACGCTGCATCTGCGGCCGGGCCATAAATGGTCGGACGGTTCGCCCTTCACGGCCGAGGATTTCCGCTTCCAGTGGGAAGACATCATGACCGACAAGGACATGGATCGCGGCGGGCTGGACTCGGCTCTGATGGCTAACGGCAAAGGGCCGAAATTCGAGGTTATCGACGATCTCACCTTGCGTTACACCTGGGAAGACCCCAACCCGCTGTTCCTTCCCGCGTTGGCCGGAGCGCGCCCGCTCGATCTCTACGGCGCATCGGCATATCTGAAACAGTTCCACGCCAAATACGCGGATGCAGCCAAGCTGGCAGCCGAAGTCGAGAAGGAGCAGGTCAAGGACTGGACGAGGCTCCAGATCCGCAAGGGCCGCAGCTACCGCTTCGAAAATCCTGACCTGCCGACCCTGCAACCCTGGCAGAACACGACCAATTCACCGGCCACCCGCTACGTCTTCGAGCGCAATCCCTACTATCATCGCGTCGATCAGACCGGCGCCCAGCTGCCCTATGTCGACCAGGTCGTCATAAGCATAGCTGAAAGCTCGATCATCGCCGCCAAGACAGGGTCGGGCGAGGCGGATCTCCAGGAGCGCTACCTTGGTTTTGCCGACTATACGTTCCTCAAGGAAGGCGAGAAACGGAACAACTACAAAGTTACGCTCTGGACGGTAGGCAAGGGTTCGGCGGTTGCACTGTTTCCGAACCTCAACGCCACCGACGCCGGCTGGCGCGAGCTGTTCCGCGATGTGCGCTTCCGCCGCGCCCTGTCGCTCGGCATAGACCGCGCCGAAATCAACCAGGCGCTTTTCGCCGGCCTTGCCAAGGAGGGCGCCAGCACCGTGCTTCCCGGAAGCCCGTTGTTCCGCGACGAACTGGGTGCCGCCTATGCCGAATTCGATCAGGACAAGGCAAACGCGTTGCTCGACGAGATCGGGCTCAAGCGCAACGACAGCGGCATCCGCGTCATGCCCGACGGACGTACGCTCGATCTGATCGTCGAGAGCACCGGCGAAAGCTCGATGGAGGCGGACGTACTTGAACTCGTAACCGCAGATTGGGCCGAGCTTGGGATCAAGTTGCTGACCCGTACCAGTCAACGCGACATCTTCCGCAGCCGCGTCGCGGCGGGCGAGACCAACATGTCGGTGTGGGCCGGCGTCGACAAAGGCGCGCCGACGGCCGAATTCAGCCCGCAGGAATTCGTACCAAGCGACCCCTACCAGCTCCAGTGGCCGATGTGGGGCACCTATGTCAGCACGCAGGGCACGGCAGGCCAGAAGATCGACGATCCGGCAGCCACGAAGCTTGTCGATCTCTACAACCAGTGGCTTGTGTCGCAGGATTTCGAAACCCGCCAGAAGATTTGGACCGAAGTTCTCGACATTCATGCCGACCAGGTGTTTTCGATCGGCATCGTGACAGCGACGCTGGTTCCGGTTGTCGTCTCGAACAAGCTGCACAACGTACCGGCTGAAGGCATCTCCAGCTTCGAACCCTATGGGTATTTCGGAGTCTACGAGATGGATGCCTTCTGGATGGACTAGCAGCATGCAGTCCGGGGGCAACAGTGCAGATATGAGTGGGTGTTCCGCGATCGATCGCGGGGCAGGCGGGATCCCGGCGATCCCGTGCAGCGAAGGTGTGGCTTAGGCGATGTTCTACTACATCTTCCGACGGGTCCTGATGATGATCCCGACGCTGGTGATAACCAGCGCGCTGATCTTCGCCATCATCGAAGCGCCTCCGGGCGACTATCTGGAAAGCTATATCGCCGAGCTGAAGGCGCAGGGCGAGTCGGTAGACAATGCGCGGATCGAGTATCTGCGCAAGGAATACGGCTTCGACAAGTCGCCGGTCGAACGCTACTTCTCCTGGGTCGGGGGCATGTTCGTCGGAGATTTCGGCTATTCGTTTGCATACGAACTTCCGGTAACAGCCGTCGTCGGGGACAGGCTGTTTCTGACGATCGTCGTTTCGATGGCGACGATCATTTTCACCTGGCTGATCGCCTTCCCGATCGGCATCTATTCAGCGACGCGCCAATACAGTTGGGGCGACTACGGCTTCACCTTCCTCGGCCTGCTAGGCCTGGCCATCCCGAATTTTCTTCTGGCGCTGGTGCTGATGTATCTGGCAAACGTGTGGTTCGGTACGTCGATCGGCGGACTGGTGGACCCATCGCTCGTCGACCAGCCGATGAGCTGGGAGAAATTCGTTTCCGTGCTCAACCACCTCTGGGTGCCGGTGATCGTCATCGGGACGGCCGGCACCGCCGGGATGATCCGACGCATCCGCGCAAATCTGCTCGACGAATTGCAGAAGCAATATGTGACCACTGCCCGTGCCAAGGGCCTTCACCCATTCCGGGCTTTGGTGAAATATCCGCTGCGCATGTCGCTCAACTTCTTCATCTCGGACATCGGCTCGCTTCTTCCCGCGGTCATATCGGGCGCCGAGGTCGTTGCGATCGTGCTGTCGCTTGAAACGACCGGACCGTTGCTGATCGCTGCGTTGCAGCGGCAAGACATGTATCTTGCGGGCTCCTTCCTGATGTTCCTGTCGTTGCTGACGGTGATCGGCGTACTCATCTCCGACATTGCGCTTGCCTTCCTCGATCCGCGCATCCGGCTTGGCGGAGGAGTACGCAAATGACATTGCCGGCAAACGCAACAAGGCTGCCGCATACCGTCTCGGACCTTCCATTCGATCCGGACGCGATCTACCGCTATACCGACGCCCAGAAGGCGTTGTTTGAGGCGTCGCAACTGAGGCTGATGTGGTGGAAGTTCAAGCGCCACAAGCCGGCGCTGATTTCGGGAATCTTTCTCGGACTTATCTACCTGACGATCCTCATTTCCGAAGTGCTGGCGCCCTACAACCTGGAAACGCGCAATTCGAGCCACATCTATGCGCCGCCGCAGTCGATCCACCTCTTCGACAAGGGCTCGTTCGTGGGTCCTTTCGTCTATGGCTACGACTACAAGCTCAACATGGAGAATTTGAAGCGGGAATATACGCCCAACCCCGACAAGGTGCAGCGGCTGCGCTTCTTCTGCAGCGGTGACAAGTACCGCTTCTGGGGCATGTTCGAAGCCCGCTTCCACCTCGTTTGCCCGGCCGAGAAGGGCACGATGTTCCTGATGGGCACCGACCGTCTCGGGCGCGACGTGATGAGCCGTATCATCTATGGCGCGCGCATCTCGCTGACGATCGGCCTTATCGGCGTTTCCGTCAGTCTGGTGCTGGGCATCGTGATCGGCGGCCTCGCCGGCTATTATGGCGGACTGTTCGACGTGCTCAGCCAGCGGCTGATCGAGGTCATCCAGTCGCTGCCGTCAATCCCGCTCTGGCTGGCGCTTGCCGCGATCCTGCCCATCACATGGTCGCCGATCGTGGTGTATTTCGGCATTACAGTCATCCTGGGGCTGCTCGACTGGACCGGACTGGCGCGAACGGTGCGCTCCAAGCTGCTCGCGCTGCGCGAGGAGGACTATGTCTCGGCCGCGCAGGTGATGGGCGCAAACAGCGGCCGCATCGTCTTTCGCCATCTCGTGCCGGGCTTCGCCTCGCACCTCATCGCCACGGCAACGATCGCAATTCCCTCCATGATCCTTGGCGAAACCACGCTGAGCTTCCTCGGGCTTGGCCTGCGGCCGCCGATCACCAGTTGGGGGGTGCTTCTGACCGAGGCCCAGAACATCAACGCCGTGGCACTCTATCCCTGGCTGCTTTGGCCGGTGGCTCCGGTCATTCTCGTCGTGCTGGCGTACAACTTCTTCGGGGACGGCCTTCGGGACGCCGCGGACCCTTACAAATGATGATCAAGAAATCATGTCTCGGATGGCTTGCGTTCCGGCACAGCGGCCGAAAATCGGCTAGGCTGCATGTTCCCAGGCTGGACGGATTCGTATGAACGACCGGATGGAACGCAATCTCTTCAAATATATCTGGAGCCATTCCAAGCCCCAGCAGGTCTGGATTCTGATTGTCGTTCTCCTGTCGATGCCGACCTATTTCCTGGCTTTCGACATTCCCAAACTGATCGTCAACGGTCCGATCCAGGGCAAGGGCTTCGAGACGCCGGATGCGACCCAGAGGGTGCTGCCGATCGAGATCGGCAATCCGTTCGGCGACCAGTCCTTCACGCTCTTCAGTGGCTTCGAGCTTGATCGCATGGGAGCGCTTTTGGCGCTGTCGCTCGCGTTCCTCGGCTACGTGGTCGTCAACGGCGCGTTCAAGCTCTACATCAATACCTACAAGGGACGCCTCGGCGAGCGCATGCTGCGCCGCCTGCGCTATCAGCTCGTCGATCGGGTGCTGCGTTTCCCGTTTTCGCAATACCGTCGCGTGCGCAGTTCCGAAATCGCCACGATGATCAAGGACGAGGTCGATCCGCTTGGCGGATTCATCGGCGAGGCTTTCGCGACTCCGGCCTTTCTGACGGGCCAGGCGCTGGCCGCGCTGCTCTTCATCATGCTGCAGAGCTGGGCTCTGGGCCTGGTGACGCTTGCCATATTGATCGTCCAGACGCTGCTTATTCCCAAACTGCGCTCGCGCCTTCGTGCGCTGGCCCTTCAGCGCCAGCTCACGGCGCGTGATCTTTCGGGCAGGGTCAGCGAGATCGTCGACGGCGCCATCGATATCCGCCTGAACGACAGCACGAATTTCGAACGGTCGGACATTTCGGACCGCCTCGCGCGCATCTTCTTCATCCGCTTCGACTTCTATCAGTGGAAGTTCATGGTGAAGTTCATCAACAACTTCCTCGCCCAGTTTACGCCGTTCGTGTTCTATCTGGGCGGCGGCATACTGGCGATCCGCGGTAACCTCGACATCGGTCAGCTTGTGGCGGTCATCGCCGCCTACAAGGACCTTCCAGGGCCGATCAAGGAACTGATCGACTGGGACTACCAGCGTCTCGACGTGCAGGTGAAATACCTGCAGGTCGTGAATGCGTTCGACGTTACGCCGCTTGCCCCTGCAATCTCTCAGGAACTCCAGCCCAAGCGCGTCCCGCCGCTTGAGGGGGCGTTTGCGTTCCGGCAGGTCGCGGCGACGGATGAGTCCGGCAAGACGCTGCTTTCCGGCATGGACTTGACGATCGGGCTTGACGACAAGGTCGTTGCGATCGGCGCGGCCGGCGACGGAGCGGAAGTTGTCGGAGAGCTTATCGCTCGCCTGATGGCGCCTTCGTCTGGATCGATCACCGTAGGTTCGACGCCGCTTTCGTCGCTGCCGGAATGGCATACGGGGCGGCGCATCGGGTATGTCGGGCCGGAACCATTCTTCGCGCACGGCACGGCTCGCGACGCGCTGCTCAGCGGGCTTCGCCACGCACCGTTCAGGCCGGCGCCCGAGGGCGCGGCCATGACGCCCCTGATCGTCAAGGAGGCAGCCGCTTCCGGAAACCCGCAGTTCGACAGGCACGCCGACTGGATCGACTATGAAGCAACCGGCGCGTCCGGCCAGGAAGAGCTCGCTGGCCGCATAACGCAGATCCTGGCGCTCGTTAACCTGGAAGAGGATTTTTACGCTTTCGGCTTGCGCACCAAGCTTTCCGACGCGACATCAGGAGACGGCGAGGAAATGTTCCTCAACGCGCGGCGCATGTTCCTGGAGCGCATCGAGAAAGGCGACAACGCGGCCGATGTCGAGCCGTTCGTGGTTACCCAGTTCAATTCGCAGCTTACCCTGTTCCAGAACATCGTCTTCGGAGCGGTTTCCTCGCCGGAGATGCTGCCAAACGAGTTCCCGGCCAACTCTCCGCTTTGGGAACTCCTGGCCATGGACGGGCTTGACCAGCAACTCTACCGGCTTGGCCGCGAGGCCTCCGCCGTGATTGTCGACCTGTTCGGAGAAGTGTCCGACAACATCAAGATCCTGGAGCGTCTCGACCTTATCGATCCGACCAAGCTGCCCGACTACAGCGCCTCGCTTGGCCGGACAGAAGGCGTTCAGTTCGAGAACGTGGCAGTGCCTGACCGGCAGAAGTTCATCCGGGTAGCACTGAGCTATAGCGAACCCCGCCATCGCCTCGACTTGATGACCGCCGATATCCAGGACGCGATCGTCAAGGCGCGCATGACGTTTCGCGAAAAGTTGCCGGCGAACTTGGCGTCGGAGTTTTCGTTCCACGATCCGGACGAAATCAACCCATTCGCGTCGCTTCAGGACAACATCCTGTTCGGACGCATCGTGGACAGCCGCTCCGGCGCAGTAGACCGCGTTAGCGCCCTGCTTCGCGAAATCCTCGAAGAGCTTGGGCTTTCCTATGCGGTGCTCGAGCGCGGCCTGAAGTATGAAATCGGGTCGGGCGGACGCAGGCTGTCCTTGTCGCAGCGCCAGCAGTTGGGTCTCGCGCGGGTGCTCCTGCGGCATCCGCAGTTCCTCATCGTCAACCGCGGGCTCAACGCGCTGGACAACCGCACCGTGGAAAAGGTTGTCCGAGGCATCCTGGACATGGCAACCTCCCCGGGTGGAGGGTTCGGCGTGCTCTGGATCACCTCGACGGAATCCCAGGCCTCCATGTTCAGTCGCGTCCTGAAATTCTCGCGCGGCGAATTGATCTCTGACGAGGCGGCATAAATGCACTATATGAGCCTTAAGGCCGTTCGCAGGAGGGCCCGATGAGCCTCGAAGAAGACGCACTGCTGCTTGCGAAGGTGGAGCTGTTCACCAATGTCGCGCCGCGCCGGCTGAAGCTGCTCGCGCTGGCCTCCAGCCGGGTGCTCTTTGCCTCGGGGCAGGACCTCTGCGTCGAGGGCGACGAAGGCTACGAAGCCTTTATCGTGGTGTCGGGCGAGGCCGATGTGAAGATTCAGACGCCGACCGGCATCGCGACAGTCGCGAGGCTGAAACGCAACGACATCGTGGGTGAAATGGCGATCCTCAGGGATATGCCGCGCACCGCGACGGTGACCGCCGTCTCGGACGTCTCGACGCTCCGGATCGGCAAGCAGGACTTCCTGAACCTGTTGAAGGAGTTTCCCGAGGTCACCGTCGAGGTCATGCGCTCGCTGGCCGAGCGCCTTGCCCGCACAACCATTGAACTGGCAAATCTGCGTTCCGCCTCGAAGGCGTGAAGAATGGTGCCGTCGCCTGCAATCGATATCAAGGTGTGGGGTGCCCGCGGCACGTTCCCCATGGTCGGGCCCGACGCGCTTGAATATGGCGGCCAAACATCATGCGTTGAGGTGCGCGCCGGCGCCGGCGTGCTGATTTTTGACGCGGGAAGCGGCATAATTCCGCTGGGCAAGGCCCTGATGGAAGAGGGCGTCACGGAGATCGACATGTTCTTCAGCCACGTTCACTACGATCACATCATCGGCCTGCCGTATTTCCTGCCGGCCTTCTGGAACAAGGCGCGGCTGCGCATCTGGGCCGGCCACATGCAGGACGGTTCGACGCCGGAGCAACTGGTCGACGGCATCTTCCGGCCGCCCTATTTTCCAATCACCAAAGACTACATGCGGGCGGACGTCGAGTATCACCAGTTCGCGCCAGGCGACGTTTTGGAACCGCAGCCGGGCGTGCGCCTTGTGACCGGATCGCTTAATCATCCGAATGGTGCTGTTGGTTATCGCGTGGAACGAGCGGGGGCGACCTTCTGCTACCTGACCGACTTCGAGCATGACGCAGGCGCCGGCGACGCGGAAATTCTTCGCCTGGCCAGGAATGCCGATCTGGCGCTGCTCGACGCGACCTACACGCCGGAAGAATATCCGCGTTACGTGAAGTTCGGACATTCGACCTGGCAGCATTGCGGCGAACTTTGCGCCGAGGCAGGCGTCAAGAACTGGGGCATGTTCCACCACATGCACATGCGCACTGACGCCGACCAGCATGCGATCGAGCAGGCGTCCCAGCGCGTCTTTCCGAATTCGTTCGCCGTGCGGCAGGGCCAGCTTTTTCATCTGGCGGCGAAATCCGGGCGGGGCGGGAAGTGATCAGGCTGCCAATGCGCTACCAGCGTTGGCTCATTCCTGTTCTGGGGCCGCGCACCACCAAGGCAATGCCGACGCAGGTGCAGGCCGCGGTCGAAGAGCAGGAGAATCGCGGCGAGGTCCTGGCGAAGGGCGTTCAGCTGATCATCGCGGCGGCCTGGGGAACCCTCTACCTCCTGTCGCCGCAGATGCGCGGCGGAGGCTTTCTCCTAATCCCGGCCGCTGTGGGCCTCTACATCATCGTCAACGGCATCGGCCTCTTTTGGGCAACGCGCCGGAGGCTGCCCAACTGGGCGGTCTATTTCTCGATCGTTTTCGATATGGCTCTGCTCTACGTTGTCATCTGGCGCTTTCATGTCATGCTCGACCAGCCTCCATCTTTCTATCTCAAGGCGCCCACGATGGCGTTCGTCTTCGTTTTCATCGCGCTGCGCGCCTTGAGGTACGACCCACGCTTCGTCCTCGTGGCCGGCGGCACCGCCGTGCTTGGCTGGCTCGTCATGGTCGGTTACGCGATCTTCGGAAATCCGGCTGGCATACACATTGTCGGCAACTTCGTGGACTATGCGACGGGCGATGCCGTCATGCCCGGCGCCGAGTTCGAAAAGATTCTGGCAATGGTCCTGGTCACCGGCATTCTCGCTTTGTCGCTCTACCGGGGCCGCACCCTGTTGATCCGCGCCACGACCGAAACAATGGCGGCAAAGCGGCTGTCGCGATTCTTCGACAGCAGCGTGGTCGAGGATATTCGTTCAGGCGAAAATCCGATCGCGCCCGGCGAGGGCAGGGCACGCGACGCCGCCATCTTGAATGTCGACATCCGCGGCTTCTCGGCTTTGATCGAGAAGATGCCGCCATCGGGGGCGATCTCGATGCTTACGGCGTACCAACGCCGCATAGTGCCGATCATCCAGTCTAACGGCGGCATCATCGACAAATTCATCGGTGATGGAATCATGGCTACCTTTGGCGCGGCGCGGCCGTCGGACACTTATGCAGCGGATGCCTTGCGTACGATCGATGCAATACGCGACGATTTCCAGGCATGGCCGGATGACGGTCCGCTTGCGCCGATGAAGCGCGGAGGCATTGGATTGGCGGCTGCGGCGGGGCCGATCGTCTTTGGCGCGGTGGGCGACAATGAACGCCTCGAAGTCACCGTGATCGGCGCAACCGTCAATCTTTCGGCAAAGCTCGAGAAAGCAAACAAGACACTTGCTACACAAGTATTGGCAACCAGGGAAACCTACGAGACCGCAGTTCGTCAGGGCTATGTCGCCCCGTACGTTCCCGAGTTCGGCTCGATCGTGCTGGACGGAGTTGGAAGCCGGACCGAAATCGTGCTTTGGAAGATCAACAAAACGGCCGCGTCAAAGCTCGTGTAGCGGCGAGGCCCATGTCGCGACGCCGCTTTTCGCCAGCAGATCCAGAAGCGCGACGGTGAACGCCCAGACAGGCTCGCCGTGCACGAGATGATGGGTCAGAAGACCATAGGGTTCCGCATTGTCAGCCAGCCCGAGTCGACGGGCCTCCAGTTCGCGGGCTAGTTGCGCGTCGAGAAGCTCGGGATCGAGCAGACCACCTGCCGATTTCCAGGCGATCGGGTCGAGATGCGTGTTGACGCTGAGCAACCCCTTCGCGGCATATCTCGTGGTTCTCGGGGTGAACGTCGAGACGGCCCTGAAGCCAGCGGAGGCCAGGCATTCGAGCAGATCGGGTGCGATGCGGTTCCAGGGTGGCGTAAAGACGGGCAAGGACTGCGAACCGAAGAGACCTGACAATCTATTTCGGCCAAGATCGATTTCCTCAAGCATCGCGGGGAACGGACGATCGGCGCCGAATTCGGCCTTCTTTCGGTCGGACGGTGCGTGGTTCTTGTGCCTCCAGCCATGCGTCAGGACCAATACATTGGGCGCGGCCTGAAGCCGATCCGCGAGTTCCGAAGTCGCGGGTTCCGGAATGACGGCGAGGTGGAGCGGAGCCTCGAAGCTGGATGCGATCTGAAGCAGACGTTCAAGCTCCGGGGTCGGTTTCGTTGCGTCGTCGTCCCGCCACCAAACCGGCAGCGTCAGACCCTGGTCCCTCCACCGTTGCAACTCGACAGTTGCGGTCGGCAGACGCTGCGTCATCCGCGCGCCGCCACAAGCTCATTGATGATCGCCGCGGTGCGCGCCGCACCGTCGAACTGCAGACCTTCCGCCTTGAAACGCCCGCGAGAGACCGCAGTCTCGGCTGCTTCCGCTAGCTTTTCGGCCGACAGGTCCTGCTCGGCGATCAGACCGTAGCCGTAGCGCTTGCTGAGCGAGGCGGCGCGCAGGGTCTGCTCGATCTCGCCGGCTTCGGCGAAAGGAACGAAGACACCTGGAATGCCGGCCTGCAGCCAGTCCATCGCCGTGTTGTAGCCGCATTGCCCGACCGCGGCGGCGCAGTGCATGAGCATCGCGCGATAGTCTGGCCTCAGTGGTTCGGCGATGACGGGGGTGCCACGCGCCAGTTCGTTTAGCCTGGCGCAAAACGCCTCGGAGTCACCGCCGCCAACGATCAGCCGCCATTGTCGACTACCGAGACGGGCGGCATCGATCGCAACCTCGAAGAGCTTGCGTCCGACCGGACCGCCACCGGCGGTGACGATGATTTCGCCCGCGCCGTCGGTTCCATCAAGGTCTTCGTCAGGAGCCGGCGGCGCGATGAAGCCGGTGTACTGCAACAACCGCGCAATTTCCTGGGTAACCGGCCAACTCGCTTCGAGCGGCACCACACTCGGATCGGAATGCACCAGGACAGCGTCGAAGTGATCGCGCAGCCAGGCTTCCGTCTGCTCGGCCTTCCGTGCGTTGGAAGGCGGAGCAAGGATGTCGCGGACGGACGACAACACGAGAGGCTTGCGGGGCAGCGAATCCGCTGTCTTGAGGGCGGCGAGGAATTCATCGCGCAGGATGCGCCTGCCGAACGGGAAGAGTTCGGTGACGAGCACTTCCGGCGGGCTGTCGAGCAGCGTCTGCTCGACGCCGCCGATGCGCTCCCGCATCAGCTCGGGCGTCACTGCATTACCCTCGACATCGAGCAGGCTGGTGAAGCTGGCGCCGTCCGAGCGCAGCGGCGGAAGCTGCACGAAATCGACGCCGTCCAGCTTGAGATGTCCGGCGGGCATGCCACCCGAAACCAGTTGGGGCGAGAGTCCAGAAGATCGCAGCGCACGAGCCAGCGTCAGCGAGCGGCTGAGATGGCCGGTTCCGAGCAGATGCGTGACCAGGATCGTGACGCGCTTCATGCGTTGCTCGTGCTCGTCAGCCGGACGGGCAGGCCGTCATGGGCTAGCGATCCGTCATCATGGACGTCGATCCGGTAGAGGCGGTCGCGCTTCACCTTGAAGGGCGGCCATCCCTCGAAATTCCATCCGGTCGCCCGGGCAAGCAATACGCGCATGACCCCGATATGGGTAACCGCCGCAACCGAACCCGAAAGTCTGTCCAGCCACGGCCGAAGCCGCTCCCGGACGCGTCCTGGCGTCTCGCCGCCCGGCGGTCGATAATCCCATCCCCATTCCTCGATATGGCGATAGCCCGAGTTGGTGTCCGCCAGCAAGTCGACGCCGCGCTGCCCTTCCCAAAGACCCCAGTCCATTTCAACCAGTTCCGGCGCGATGACAGGTTCGCGGCGAAAGACGATCCGTGCTGTGTCCACCGCTCTCACAAGGGGACTCGACATCACGAGAGCCTCGTCGAAACCGTCAGGCAAACGCATGGAGGCAAGGTGCCGGCGCGCCTGTTCGTCGAGCGGTTCGTCGGTCTTGCCTTGAATTCGACCGGCGCGATTCCACGCGGTATGGCCGTGGCGCAACAGCGCAAGGCGCGCCACGATCAGCGGCGTGGCTCCCCGATCAGGGGCCGCAAAGCCGTCACCAGGGTTGCGCGGGCCGAGGGCAGCAGGTGATCGGCGGCAACACGTGCAAGCGCTCTAAGGCCTGTGGACCGTCGTCCGGCAGGATCGCGGATGAGCGCGTCAATCCGGGTTGCATAGGCGCGTTCGTCTCCCGGCGGCGTCAGCCACCCACCGTCACGCACGACATCCCTGACGCCGTCGCGATCTTCGGCCAGAACAGGGCAGCCCTGAGCCTGTGCCTCCAGATAAACCATGCCGAACGCCTCCCCGACCCCCGGCCAGACAAGCAGGTCGCTTGCCTGGAATTCCCCTGCGACGCCTTTCTGATCCAGCGCGCCCGCGAACGCAACCTTGTCGCCGAACGAAGAAAACAAAGCCTCCACCTCTGACCGTGCCGGTCCATCGCCGATGACATTAAGCCGCCACGCGTCCGATTGCACGTTGGCAAGCGAGCGAGCCAGCATCTTATAGCTCGCCAGCTTGTCTCCAGCCCGGAACATCCCGCAAGCGACAAGCCGGACGGCATCGCCGGCGTCATGTCGCTCCACGGCTGGGCCAAGCGTTTCCTCGGCAATGAACGGCCGCAGCCGCAGGATTTTCTGGTCGGCGGCGCGGTCTCGCACCAGCGCCTCGCGGTCGTATTCCGTCAAATAGAAGATGACATCAGCGGCATCGCAAGCGACTTCAGCTGCCTTGGCGAAGCGCGCGTAGGGTCCGATGAGCCTGCTCGATGCGCGCGTGCCCTCGACGATCGCATAGGAAATTCCCCAATGACGCGACATGCGCGGGCCGAGCAGGTCCGGCGCCTTGTAGTAGGAATGGTAGGTGAGCCAGATATCGGGAGCTGGCTCGCCCGACAGCCGCTCCACCTCGCGCTCGGCGGCGTCCAAAATCGCATCCTGATTCTCCTGGTCGCCACCGCCCTCGCGGCTGCGCAACCGACTGACGACGCGGACATCGCCGAGACCGGCGCCGTCCAATGCCGCCAGAAGTGCCCGCGCCATGGTGCGATCGCCGGACGGAACCGGGTCGTCCGGAGGCTTCATCGGGGCATAGAACGCGATACCGGGCATGGCTAGGCAAGGACCTGGCGCAAGCGCTTCGCAAGTGTGTCGATGCCTGCATCCATGCCGAAGCTTTCGACGAGCCTCTTGTGCGCCGCATAGGCGTAGCGGGTTCGCGCCTCGGGCTCGGCGATCATCTTTGCGATGCCCGTTTTCAGCGCGTCTACCTCGGGAGCGACAAGCAGGCCCTGCTTGCCATCCTCAATGAATTCGGGGATCGACGAGACGCTGGTCGACAGAACCGGCAGTTCCTGGCTCGCTGCCTCCATCAAAACGTTGGGAAGCCCGTCGCGGTCGCCATCGGAAGCGATGCGGGACGGTAGCACGAAGAAATCGGCTTCGCGAAGCGCTTCGATGACCTCATTCTGACTGCACGATCCCCGCCATTCGATCCGGTCTGAGAGCCCGAGCTTTTCGGCCTGCGCCCCCAGCTTCTCCGAGAGGTCGCCGCCACCGATCTGGACGAAGCGCCAGTTGAGCTGAGGCGGCAGCCCTGCGAAGGCGTCGAGCAGAAGGTCGTAGCCCTTCTTCTCCACCAGGCGGCCGACCGAAACGATCATGACCGGTTCTGCCGAGCCATCGCGGGCAGGGCGTTGCGACGGTGGCGTGGGGAAGCGCGAGAGGTCGAGCCCGTGATAGACAAGATCGAGCCTGGAAGGGTCATTCGACAGGCCGCGCAGATGCGAGGCGCCCAGCGCCGTGCAGGTGACGCCGAACGCCGCCCTCGCCAGCTTGTCCTGCTTTTCCCAGTCAGGTGACAGCCATATGTCCTTGGCATGCGCCGAAAAGCCCCATCCGACATCGCGCATCATGCTTGCATAAAGTGCGACCGAAGACGGCGTGTGCAGGAAATGCGCATAGACGAACTTCAGATCAGGCGAGGCCTCGCGCGCAAGCACGGCGGCTTGTCCGAACCGGCGGACCCGGTTGGGGGTCGGGTCGCGCATCAGATGCTTCAACCATAGCTTCAGCGCTGCGCCGAAGCCGGGCCGGCGAGCGGAATGAACCAGCCCTTTCAGGACGCGCCACGGCTCCTGGTAAAGATATTCGGGCAGATAGCGGACTTTCGCCTTGAGCTGGTCGTGCAGCGCGTGGCGCTTGGTATCGGTCGGGTGGCGCATCGACCATACGTCGAACCGCAACCCGCGAGCCTCCAGCGCAACCAGCTCCTGGGCGATGAATGTCTCCGACAATCTCGGCCAACCTTTGAGGACGACAGCGAGTTGGCCGGCCGAATTTGCCGGCTGGTTCATGTGCTGGCGGGAGCCTTCATCAGGGAGCCGGCAAGCTCGATGATCCTGTCGAGCCCGTCCATGAAACCGGGAGGCGCCTTACCGGATGGCTGGTTCTGGAACGGCAGTTCACGGATGGCGCGCGCCATGACCTCCGGCCCGCTTCCATCGCGGTCGCGGTCCAGCATCCGGATCAGTCCAAGGTCTTCGGCGACCGATGCACGGATGTGCTGTTCCATGCGCGGTACGGTCCTCGGCGCAATAATCGCGCGGCAGTCGAAGGACAGAATTTCGCAGAAGGTGTTGTAGCCGCCCATGGCGACCACGCCGACCGCATTTTGCATCAGTCCCTCGATGCGGGAATCGAACCCGACCGCCGTCACGCGCGGCTCAAGCGCCGCCACCCGCTGGTCAAATGCAGCTCGGCGTTCGCCGTTGAGGAACGGCCCGTAGACGATCAGTGCGTGCGGCTCCAGGGTCGGGTCGTTCTCATAGGCGCTGAGGGTCCAGTCGACCAACGCCTCGCCGTCTCCACCGCCGCCGGGCGTGACCAGCACATACGGCGAGTTGGGCAGTGCGGCTGGCGCGTCGTTGGGCACGACGCGTCGCAGATAGCCGGTGTAGTGCATGCGCCGCTTGAAGTCATCGGAGAGATCCAGGCTCTGCAGCGGATTGTAGATGCTCTGGTCGCCATAGATCCAGAACTGGTCGTAGAAGCGGTCCGCGATGTCGAGCGCTCCCTTGCGCTCCCATTCCAGGGTCAGCGCCTCGGGCGAATCCAGAATGTCACGAATGCCGAGAACGATCTTCGCGCGGCCCATTTCCTTGAGGATTTCGAGCGTGGTGGTGAGTTCCCCGCGAAAGCCTGCGGGTTCCTTGTCGACGATGACCAGGTCTGGATTGAACGTGACCGCGGCCGCAAGGATGACGCTCGCGCGCAGCGCGGTCGTCTGCTCGATGTCCATGTTCAGGGATTCGGAAATGTAGTCGGCATCCACGGTCTTGACGACGCCGGGCATGCGGATGTGGTCGACGCCGGGTGGGAAGGTGAAACGGCCAGCTACGGGCGAACCCGTCAGGATCAGCGCGGAAGAGCCAGGAAAGGCTGAAACCAGCGCCTCCGCGATGGTGCGCGACCGCCGCAAATGCCCAAGCCCGAAGGTATCGTGGCTGTACAAGAGAATATGCGGGGCGCGGTTGGCCTGCTTGACTCCGTCACGCATACAATGATCCCGCTTCGTCCCACTTGGCCGCGCAACCGGAAAGTCGTGTTGAGGCAAGGCTACCAATAGACGCCGGGCAGCCGTTTGTGAATAGCGCCTTCCGCGAGACGAGACCCGCAATGTTCTTGGCGCGGAGCCCTTTCGCACATGCGTCCAAGAGCTTAAATGACCGTCTGACGCAGCGAGCGCGGGACTCGCGGCGTGGGATCTGTTTCTGCCTTCGAGGGAACCCGACTGAATGGCCAAGTCAGAGGCCGAGCGCATCGCCGCGTCCGGGCGTACGCTCGATGAGCACCTGGAGATCGCCCGGGCGATTGCTTCGGACCCGCGCGGAAGTCGCTCGGTCAGCCTCGATTTCGAGGACGGGACCTTTGCTGGCTGGAGCGTGCGGCGTCTTGCCAAGCCCTATTCCGCGGTCATCCAGAAAGAAATCGTACGCAGCGGGTCAAAGGCCTGCCGATTCGAGATCAGACCCGGCGATGAAGTTTCGCAGGGGCTGCGCGCCGAACTACGCGACTGGTACAACGCGCCGTTCGACGCCGACACATGGTACGCGTTCTCGACCTATCTTCCCGTGGATTTCTCCCCGCCTGAAGGCGTTGGGGTGGTGCTCGCCCAATGGCACGATCAGGCGGAACTCGGCGACCCCTCCGGAAAGCCTCCGCTGGCGATCCGCTACCTCGACGGCGTGCTCAATTTTACCGGCGCATTCTCCGAGATTGCGACGCAGGATCCGGGAAATCGCTATTTATTTCACCGGATTCCTACGATTGTTCGCGCGAAATGGCTCGATTTTGCGTTCAGAATCCGGTGGTCGCGGATGGGTGACTCGGAGATAGACGCGTTTCTGGACGGCGAGCCGCTCTTCCAGTTCCGCGGGCCGCTCGGCTATCGAAACCAGATTCATGGCCCGTATTTCAAGTTCGGCGTCTATGCGAGCGGCCCGATTTTCGGCCCGCTGGTGACCTATCACGACAATTTTCGCCGTGGGGACAGCTTCGATGCCGTCGATCCCGGCAAGTCTCCGATAGAGATCGAGGCGCGAGCTTGAGCAGCGCAGCAAACACCCTGGCGATTGTGTCGCCGGCCGGCGATTCCGGTACCGGGTTGGCCGGCAGCGGCGCGTTCGAAGCCGTCAGACATCTCCGATTGCCGGCCTATGATCCATCTTCGCTGGAGGCGCGACTCGCGGCTATTGATCTTGCTCGGAAAGCGGGCGCCGGGTGGATGGTGGCGCTTGGTCCGCAAGAGCGGCTTGCCGGGGACGCGCTCGATCTCGTGGCGCCGGGCCTCGAGCTCTACGATGCCATTTTCGGCTCGGCGCATGTGGCCGGTAGCACTGACGCAGTGTCTAGGTTGAGCAGGCTGGCGTTCGACACGGCCGACCGGCTGCCGCACGGGCTCCTGAACTGGTGGATGCCCGACGCGCATTTTGTGCGCACGGACATCGCCGCTCGCGTCCTGCGTCGCGTGGCCGGGGAATATCGAAACCACTGGCGGCTCGACTATCTCTACGATCTCTGGGGAAGCGCGCGCTGCATGAAGTCTGCGCAACCCCTTCTGGAGCTTTCGGCAGAACCTCGGTCGTTGGACGCGGACGGCAAGGCTGAAATCCTGCGTCGTCTGTCGGATAAGCCGGTGGTTTTGCCGATTATCCATGGCGACGACACGTACTATCTCCCCTACACCGGGCGGAACGCCGGCATCGAGCGCGAACAGTCGCGCGGTCTGTTCTTCGAGGCCTTGGAACTT
>Ga0105046_10000456_pt1 | contig 56779 bp, 56 predicted proteins | sample MAT03_FD_78385 | JGI IMG/M metagenome (GOLD analysis project Ga0105046, IMG submission 78385) | Freshwater microbial communities from Lake Fryxell liftoff mats and glacier meltwater in Antarctica - MAT-03 (megahit assembly) | ecosystem: Environmental > Aquatic > Freshwater > Ice > Liftoff... | reverse complement strand
GTTTGGTGGAGCCAGGGAGGATCGAACTCCCGACCTCTTGAATGCCATTCAAGCGCTCTCCCATCTGAGCTATGACCCCGCCGGTGTCACCGAGGCTTGGGCCACCCCGATGCGCGCTGTCTAGGGGAGGGCGCGAAGGCGTGCAAGTGAAAAATCCACCCGGTTTCGCACCGCCCCAGGTCCCATCATGGCTCTTCGTCTTCGCCCGGAACATCCGTCAGATCGTCGAGCGAGACGTTGTCGTCCGTATCGTCTTCCAGAAGATCGTCGTCAAGTTCGGTATCGTCGGTAGCGCCGGTTTCCAGCAGATCATCGTCTGCCTCCAGGTCGTCGACCAACACTTCTTCGTCTTTCTCGGGCACCGGACGGCTGATCACAGCAGCAGCCATCTTGCGGCGCGCGCTTTCAATGTCGACCACCTCGCCCGAGTAGGGGCTGACGATCGGCGTCCGGTTCAGGTCATAGAAACGCTTGCCGGTCGTCGGGCAAATACGTTTCGTTCCCCATTCTGCTTTGGGCATGGTCGTCCCTTCTCAGGCTGGATCTCAGGATCAGCGGGTGCCTTGCCACAAGGCCCCGCCACTGTCAAAGCCTTTTGCTTCGCTCATAACATGGCTATCCTCTGGCCTGTCATCAAGGAGGCATCATGCCGGTTCTGCCAGGGGCACCGCCCCTTGAAGTCCATCTGAAGCGTGTGGCGCGGGCGCGGCGATTCTCGCTCCGGGTGTCACGATTGGATGGCAAGGTCACGCTATCAATTCCAGCGCGCGCGCGGGAGACTGAGGCGATGGCCTTTCTGCGCGGGCAGGAAGGCTGGCTGCGCCAGACGCTTGCAGCGATGCCGATGGCGATTGTACAGCCAGTGGCCCTCGGCTCGGCAGTGCCAGTCGAGGGGCGGTTGCTGACGCTCGTCCTTGGTGCAGGCCGATCGATCCGTGCGGAGGGGGGGCATCTGCTGATTCCCGGAAGCCCCGCACTGGCCCCGGTGCGGCTGGAGGCCTGGCTGAAGGTGCTGGCCCGTGATCGGCTCCTGCGCGCCTCGGACCATCACGCCGCCCTGATCGGGCGGCGGTTCACCAAACTTACCCTGCGCGACACCCGGTCTCGCTGGGGGTCCTGCAGCCATGACGGGGGGCTGATGTATTCCTGGCGGCTGATCATGGCGCCGCCCTCCGTGCTAGACTATGTGGCCGCGCATGAAGTGGCCCATCTGGCCGAGATGAACCATTCCGCCGCCTTCTGGCGCGTGGTGGACCGGCTGTGCCCCGGCTGGAAGACGGAAAGGGATTGGCTGCGTGGCGAAGGGCAGGGACTGCACCACTATCGCTTCTGGGATTGACCGAGGCTGGCGCGCAGTGTTCCCTCACTCTATGCCGATCCCGCCCCGCCTGCCCGATCCCAATGCCGCCGCCCATGAGCGGCTTTATCGCAGTTTGCGCCAGCAAGTGATGCATGGCGAAATGGCTCCGGGTCAGCCTCTCACCCTCCGGGGCCTTGCCAAACAATTCGGCGTATCGACAACCCCGGCGCGTGAGGCGGTGCGCCGCCTTGTGGCCGAGGGGGCGTTCAGCCTCTCCATCTCTGGGCGGGTCGCGACGCCCGAGCTTTCGCCCGAGCGGATCGAAGAGTTGGCTGCCATTCGAGCGCTCTTGGAGCCGGAAATGGCCGCCCGCGCCTTGCCACGTGCCCATTTCGCGCTGATCGAGCGATTGTCGGCGATCAACGCGCTAAACGCGGATGCGGTGGTTCGGCAGGACGCCGTGGGCTACATTCGCACCAACCTGGAATTTCACCGCACGCTTTATCTGCGCGCCCAGACCCCGGCGATGCTGGCGATGTGCGAAACGGTCTGGCTGCAGATGGGGCCGACGATGCGGGCGCTCTATTCACGCCTGTGCCACAACGAGGCGCCGCGGCATCACCTGCTGATCCTTGCCGCGCTGAAGGCGGGCGACGAACCCGGGCTGCGCCTCGCCGTGCGCCTTGATGTCACGCAGGGCCTGCGGTACCTGTCGGGCTAGGCTCCGCGCTCCATCGCGGCGACGGGAACGTGGCGGTGGCAGGTGACCAGATGGTCATTCACCAGCCCGGTGGCCTGCATGAAGGCATAGACAATCGTTGGTCCGCAAAAGCCGAACCCTTCGGCCTTCAGTGCCCGCGACAGCGCGACCGAGGCGGCAGACTGTGTCGGGTTTTCCCCCGGAGCCAGACGGTTCTGAACCGGCATGTCGTTCACGAACCCCCAGACCCACGGCGCAAAGCCCGCCCGCCCCTCTATCTTGAGGTAGACTCGCGCCGCGCGGATCGTGCTTTCGATTTTGCCGCGGTGGCGCACGATCCCGACATCTGCCAACAAGCGCTGCACCTCGGTCTCCCCCCAGGTGGCAACGATCTCGGGGCGGAACCCGGCAAAGGCCGCGCGAAAGGCCTCGCGCTTCTTCAGGATGGTGATCCACGACAACCCCGCCTGGAAACCGTCAAGGATCAGCTTTTCCCACAGCGCCCGGCCGTCCCATTCCGGCACGCCCCATTCGCTGTCGTGATAGGCGACGTAAAGCGGGTCGGTTCCGCACCAGGGGCAGCGTTCGGGGGTGTGCATGGCGAGGGCGTCTTTCCGGCGCAATCGGTCTGATTTGACCCAAAGTTGCAAATTCATCGAGGGTTTACCTCTTGGCGTCAAGGCTCGGGATCACAGCAGGATCAGGACGGAAAGGCGCCGGGATGAGCATGATGTCAGCGCCAAAGCTGCCCGGGACCAAACGGTCCCGCTACGACGTAGGCGCAAGTGAGGCCAATCCCCTCGCTGTCGCCACCTCGGCCGCGGATCGGCAGGTGCTGGACATGGTGGCCGATGCGCTGGCCGCCAAACGGTTGCGGCTGGCCTTTCAGCCCGCCGTCTACGCCGGCAGTCCCGAAATTCCGGCCTTCTACGAAGGCTTCATCCGCATCCTTGATGACATGGGCCGGGTGATTCCCGCCCGCGATTTCATGGAGGTTTCTGAAACGCGTGAACTGGGGCGCGAGATTGACTGTGCGGCGCTGCAGACGGGGCTGTTGGCGCTGCAGCGCAACCCCGGGATCCGGATCGCGATCAACATGTCGGCCCGCTCTATCGGCTATCGCAAGTGGACCTCGACCCTGCGCACGGCGCTGAGAGAGAATCCGGGCATCGGCAAGGGTCTGATTCTGGAGATCAGCGAAGCTTCTGCGGTGCTGGCGCCCGATGTCGTCATCCCCTTCATGAAGGAATTGAAGGCGGAAGGGATTCTTTTCTGTCTTGACGACTTTGGAGATGGCTTTAGTTCATTGTCCCTTCTGCAAGATTTCAGTTTCGATCTTGCCAAGATCGACGGACGTTTCATTCGCGGGGTGGATGCAAACGCCTCACAGCAAGCCGTGGTCCGCGCGGCGGTCGCAATCTCCCGGGAATTCAACATGTTCCCTATCGCCGAATCGGTGGAAACCGTCGCCGAGGCCAGCTTTTTGCGGGCGGCCGGGCTAGGAGCGCTGCAAGGATATCTCTTTGGCGCACCCACCGTCAGCCCGGATTTCACGGCATTCCACGCCGCACGGCGCGGCTGACTCCCCCTCTTGCGGCCCATTGCCGGCCCAAGTTTCTTGCGCTCTGCCCCCCGGAAGGGTAGGTCCCTGCGCAGAGCGGCGGGTTGTCCCTCCGCGCCGTTTCGGCTTGAGGAGAGGATCAGATGACGAACGTTGTAATCGTATCGGCAGCCCGCACCGCGGTAGGCAGCTTCAACGGCGCTTTCGCCGCCACTCCGGCCCACGATCTGGGTGCTGCAGTGATCGAGGCCGTCGTTGCCCGTGCGGGCGTGGACAAGGCCGAGGTGTCAGAGACGATCCTCGGTCACGTGCTGACCGCAGGCCAGGGCCAGAACCCGGCTCGTCAGGCGCACATCAAGGCGGGTCTGCCCAAGGAATCCAGCGCTTGGTCGATCAACCAGGTTTGCGGGTCCGGGCTGCGCGCCGTGGCGCTTGCAGCGCAGCACGTGCAATTGGGCGACAGCAGCATCGTGATCGCTGGCGGACAGGAAAACATGTCGCTGTCCCCCCATGTCGCGCATCTGCGCGCAGGGCAGAAGATGGGCGATTTGTCCTTCATCGACTCGATGATCCGGGATGGTCTTTGGGATGCATTCAATGGCTATCATATGGGCCAGACGGCGGAGAACGTTGCCAACCAGTGGCAGATTTCCCGCGACATGCAGGACGAATTCGCGCTGGCCAGCCAGAACAAGGCTGAGGCCGCGCAGCAGGCCGGCAAGTTCCGTGACGAGATCGTCGCCTTCACCATCAAGAACCGCAAGGGCGACGTGACCGTGGATGCCGATGAATACATCCGCCACGGCGCGACACTCGACAGCATGCAGAAACTGCGCCCGGCCTTTGCCAAGGACGGCTCGGTTACGGCCGGAAATGCCTCGGGCCTGAACGACGGGGCTGCGGCCGTCATGGTGATGAGCGCGGAGGAAGCGGCGAAGCGCGGCCTGACCCCGCTCGCCCGGATCGCTTCGTATGCGACCGCGGGGCTTGACCCGTCAATCATGGGCCTGGGTCCGATCCATGCCAGCCGCAAGGCCCTAGAAAAGGCGGGCTGGAAAGTCGGCGACCTCGATCTGGTCGAGGCGAACGAAGCTTTCGCCGCTCAGGCCTGTGCGGTGAACAAGGAAATGGGCTGGGACCCTGCCATCGTGAACGTGAACGGCGGAGCTATTGCAATCGGTCACCCGATCGGCGCGAGCGGCGCGCGCATCCTGAACACGCTTTTGCACGAAATGGGCCGCCGCAACGCGCGTCGCGGTCTGGCGACACTGTGCATCGGCGGTGGTATGGGCGTCGCAATGTGCCTTGAACGCGCCTGACCCGCAGATTATGACAATCGACCGGGGCTGCGCGCAATAATATTGCGCGTGGCCCTTTCCTTAGATAAGGATATTCCAAAATTTCAGGAGGAGACGACGAATGGCAAGAGTTGCACTGGTCACTGGCGGGTCGCGAGGAATTGGCGCTGCGATTTCGGTCGCGCTGAAGAAGGCGGGCTACACGGTGGCCGCAAATTACGCGGGCAATGACGAGGCTGCTGCCGCTTTCACCGCCGAAACCGGCATCCGCACCTACAAATGGTCGATCGCTGATTATGATGCCTGCGTCGCGGGCGTGGCAAAGGTAAAGGCCGACCTCGGCCCGGTCGCCGTTCTGGTAAACAACGCAGGCATCACTCGCGACGCTATGTTCCACAAGATGACCCCCGGCCAGTGGAAAGAGGTGATCGACACCAACCTCACCGGTCTTTTCAACATGACCCACCCGCTGTGGACAGGGATGCGCGACGCCAAGTTCGGCCGGGTCGTCAATATCTCTTCGATGAACGGGCAGAAGGGTCAGGCCGGTCAGGCCAACTATTCGGCGGCAAAGTCAGGCGATCTCGGCTTCACCAAGGCGCTGGCGCAGGAAGGCGCGCGCGCCGGAATCACGGTGAACGCGATCTGCCCGGGCTACATCGGAACCGAGATGGTCCGCGCCATCGACGAAAAAGTCCTCAACGAGCGGATCATCCCGCAGATCCCGGTCGGTCGCCTGGGAGAGCCGGAGGAAATCGCACGTATCGTCGTTTTCCTCGCTTCGGACGACGCGGGCTTCATCACCGGCTCGACGATTTCCGCAAACGGCGGCCAGTTCTTCGTCTGATCCTTGCGGGAGGCATCGCATGGCCCCGGTCTATTCCACGGGCCTTTCGCATTGCGCCCGCAGTTCGTCCCGGCATAACGCCGCGAAACGCAGGGGTTCAAGATGATGTCCGGCAAGGCCACACTCATCGGCTTTACCGCCATCCTGATGTGGTCACTGCTGGCCTTGTTCACCATTGGCTCGGCTCCGGTGCCGCCGTTCCTTCTGAACGCGCTTTGCTTCGGCATCGGTGGCACATTCGGTCTGATCTGGACGGCGAGGGGGCCCGGTATCGGCGTGCTGCGCACCGTGTCATGGAAGGTCTATGCCTTTGGCACTGCAGGCCTTTTTGGCTACCATGCGCTTTACTTCACGGCCTTCCGGCTCGCGCCGACCGCGGAAACCGGCCTCATCGCCTATCTCTGGCCGCTGTTCATCGTGCTTCTGTCAGGCCTCCTGCCAGGCGAGCGTCTGGGCTTCCGCCAGATCGCGGGTGCGCTCGTAGCCTTTGGCGGCGCCGCACTTCTCGTTCTGCATCGTGCTGATACCGGCGAAGGATCGGCCGTCGGCATGGCGCTCGCCTTCCTCTGCGCCATCACCTGGGCCGGCTATTCGGTGCTCTCCCGCCACCTCGGGCGGGTGCCCACAGAAAGCGTCACTGTTTTCTGTCTTGCAACGGCTGCCCTCTCGGTCGCAGCCCATCTCGCGCTTGAAGATACGCTCTGGCCTAACAATGCCTTCGGCTGGCTATCGATTGCCGCTTTAGGCCTTGGCCCTGTGGGGGCTGCCTTCTTCGCCTGGGACATCGGAATGAAAAAAGGCGATATCCAGCTTCTGGGTGTCGCCTCTTACGCGGCACCTTTGCTCTCGACGCTGGCGCTCGTGGCCGCAGGGATAGTACCGGCAACCACGCTGATCCTGCTCGCGGCGGCGTTCATCGCCATTGGCGCCTTGCTCGCTTCCAGGCGAAGCAAACCCTGAACCAATTCATCTATTTAAAAATATCCCGTGGTCCGGGACAGCGCCCCGGCCTTCTCCATCTGGCAATCGTTCACGGAAAGGTTGCCTTCAATGCGCCGTCAGACGCGCAATCTCTTCCTTCAACTTCAGTTTCTGCTTCTTCAACTCGGCGATCTTCAGATCATTCGATCCGGGGCTGCGTTGCGCCTGTTCCACCATGACAGAGAGTGTTTCGTGCTTGCGGCGCAGTTCCTGCAGATGCGAAGCGATCGTCATGTCCGTACTCCTGTTGTTGGGAAGCCGTACGGAGAGTCGAACACAGAAGCCGACGCGTGTCACGCAATCTTCACACTTCGCTTCAGAAACAATCTGACGCTTTTATCTAAACGACGAAAGAATATCTTCGCCGCCGCGTAAAACGGCGTTTGCTATGGGGCTATAGGCCTCGCGGTCGCCATCGTGTTCCGCGCCGCTGTGCAGGATGAACGGGGCGAGCAAGCGAAACGGGCCGCGCCCGCCTTTGCGGGCCTGCAGGATCATCCGCAGCGCCGGGCGTCCCTCACGCGCGGCAAGCGGCAGCACGGAAACTGAGCCCATGGTCTTGTCGAGGCCGACTAGCAGATCAGGCAGCCCGTCCACGCCGCAGATCAGCGTAAGCCAGCCGCCGGACCGCAGCCGCCTGCTCGCCGCAGCGACCCAATCCGCCAGAGGTGTGTCGATCTGCAAGGCCGCCGCCCGCCCGGCATCGGGCGAGGGCGTACCCCCCGGCGGATACCACGGCGGATTTGATATGACATGGTCGAAGTCAATGCGCAGGGCGCGCGGCATGTCTGAAAGGTCGCCCTCCTCCACCAGCATTGCGATGCCGTTGCGCGTTGCATTCTGGCGCGCGAGCGCGGCATAGGCGCTTTGCCGCTCCAGCCCCCAGAGCCGGACTTCGGGCACCCGGGCCGCCAGACACAACGCGGCGGCCCCCGCACCGCAGCCCAGATCAAGCACGCTTTCCCCTCCCCTCGCGGGGCAGGCCGCGGCCAGAAGCACCGGGTCGGTTGCCGCGCGATAGCCTTGCAGGGGCTGCAAGAGCCGCAAACGGCCCATCAGGAACTTGTCGTCGGACAGATCCTCGGGTGCAAACATTCTAGCCGGTCGTCGCGATGTCGAAATCCGCAAGGATCGACCGTGCCATGAACAGATCGACGTCCCGCACCATCAATCGCTGCGGCAGGATGCCCAAGCTCCCGTCAAGGATGCTCATGTGGACGTCCAGCGGGAATACCGCTATACCCTCGCCCTCAAGAAGGGACGTTGCAAAGGCGACCACGGTCGGGTCAGTCGTGCGCAAGAGCTCTTTCATGTCATTGAGGTAATACGGTGTGGCCCTCCTGTCGAGGGGAGGTGCGCCGGAACGCAAGGGTGCCATTCGGATGGACGGGGCGGAACAAAGGGTAAAGGCAACGCAGGATCGGCTGGCCGACTGGCTGGCCGAAGATATGGCGGCCGTGAATGCCCTGATTCGCCTGCGCATGGCCTCCGAGCACGCGCCGCGCATACCGGAAGTGACCGCCCATCTGGTTGAGGCGGGTGGCAAGCGGCTAAGGCCGCTTCTAACGCTCGCTGCAGCCCGGCTCTGCGGGTATGACGGGCCTTTTCACGTGCATTTGGCAGCGACGGTGGAGTTCATCCATACCGCCACCCTGCTGCATGACGATGTGGTGGACGAAAGCGCCCGACGTCGTGGACGCCCCACGGCCAACCTTTTGTGGGACAATAAATCTTCGGTACTGGTGGGGGACTACCTCTTTTCCCGCAGCTTTCAGCTGATGGTCGAAACAGGTTCGCTACGGGTGCTCGACATCCTCGCCAATGCGTCGGCCACGATTGCTGAGGGGGAGGTGCTGCAGCTGACCGCAGCACAGGATCTGGCCACAGATGAGGCGGTCTATCTGCAGGTGATCCGCGGCAAGACAGCGGCGCTGTTTTCCGCAGCGACCGAAGTTGGCGGCGTGATTGCGGGCGCGCCGCAGCCTCAGGTCGCGGCGCTCTTTACCTATGGCGATGCGCTTGGGGTGGCCTTCCAGATCGTCGATGACCTTCTGGATTACGGCGGCACCGATCAGGCGATCGGCAAGAACACCGGGGACGATTTCCGTGAACGCAAGCTGACCCTGCCGGTCATCAAGGCGGTGGCCCGCGCCACGCCGGACGAGCGCGCCTTCTGGGTGCGGGTGATCGAGAAGGGTCGTCAGGCTGAAGGCGACCTCGAAGAGGCCCGCACGATCATGGCCCGCCATGGCACGATGGAGGACTCACGTCAGGACGCGCTAAGCTGGGCCGCTAAGGCGCGTCAGGCACTCGGCCCGCTGCCCGTGCATCCCTTGCGGGAGATGCTGGAGGATCTGGCGGATTATGTCGTGGCGCGGATCAGCTGACGGGTCTTGCGCGTCGGGGTGAGCGCCGGAGTTCCATTCCGGACCCTGTGGATATCTGCGCCAGAATGAAAGGCAGGTCGCCTGTCAGCCGAGTTGGGTCGCCATGACCCACCAACGAGGGTGAGCGGAGTGCAGGCTCCGGGCGGCGGCTAGGGAGTCGGTTTCGGTGGTAAAGAGGCCAAAGCAGGTGGCGCCGGAGCCCGACATCCGTGCGAGAAGGCAGCCGGGGAGCGTGGCGAGGGCAGCCTTGCAGGTCGCGATCCCGGGGGCGATGGCAATGGCGGCGGCTTCGAGGTCGTTGCGCTGCTGGGCGAGGAAGGCCGCGAGGTCCTGAGCCGACGCGAGGGGCGGGAGCGCCGCAGGCAGGGGAACATTCTCACGCAGGGTCAGCGCGCGAAAGACGGCGGGGGTGGGAAGGGCCACGCCCGGGTTGGCCAGGACGGCCCAGACGCTGGGGGCGGCAAAGGGTGTGATGACTTCTCCCACGCCCTGCATCCGGACCGACTGCCCTGCAAGACACACCGGCACATCGGCGCCGAGGGCGAGGGTGGCTGACGCCTCCGGCAGCGGCTGACCGGTCATACGCGACAGCAGTCGCAACGTCGCCGCCGCATCGGCCGACCCACCGCCGATGCCTGAGGCCACCGGCAGGACCTTGTGCAGCGTCAGCGCAGCCTTTGCCCCCATCAGCAGGGCCGCGCGCAGCACGAGGTTATCCTCTGACACCGTCAGGTACGGCGCCTGTGGTCCGGTGATCGTAAGGCTGAGATCCCCGGCAGGGGCTGCGCTGATCCGGTCGCCGATATCGGCAAAGACCACGAGACTGTCGAGCAGATGATAGCCGTCAGCCCGCCGCCCCCTGACGTGCAGCGCGAGGTTGATCTTGGCAGGCGCGAACTCAGTTGCCATCCGCGGCGGGGACGGCGGTGGGCTGCGTGCCCAACGGGGGCGTACCTTCCTCGGTCAGCACAGCGTCCAGCCCCACTTCCAGCTTGCGCTGGATGCGCGCTCCGTCTTTCTCCAACGGCTCGAACGACAGGGCGCGGCGCCATTGGAAGCGCGCCTCAAGCTTGCGTCCCACGGCCCAGTAGACATCCCCCAGATGGTCGGTGACGATCGGGTCCACCGGCTCCAGAAGCGACGCCTTTTCCATCGGGGCCAGCGCATCGTCATAGCGGCCGAGGCGGAAATACGCCCAGGCCAGGCTGTCGATGATGTAACCTGACTCTGGCTCGGCGGTGACGGCCTGATTGATCATCTGCAGCGCCTCTTCCAGGTTCTTGCCTCGGTCCACGAAACTGTAACCAAGGTAGTTCAGCACCTGCGGCTGACCGGGGTTGAGCGCGAGAGCCTGGCGAAAGTCGGGTTCGGCCTTGTCCCACATCTTTTGCTGTTCGTGGCAGACCCCTCGGCTGAAAAAGACCATCCAGTTTTCCGGTCCGGGTGTCGGGATCAAGGCGATGGCGGCATCGTAGACCGGCAACGCCTCGACACAACGCTCTGTCCGGCGCAGCGCATCGCCAAGCGCCAGTTGTGCGGGCAGAAGTTGCGGCTCGTCCCGGGCCAGGGCGCGCAAAACCTCCAGCGCTGCCTCTGTCTGATCGTCGGCCAGCAACGCCTGGGCACGGCCGATTTCAGCCTCGAAGTGCACTGGATTGTCCGCCGAAATGCGGGCAAAGGCTTCGGCCGCAAGCCGATGCTGGCCTAGGCTGCCGAGCAGGCTTGCAGTCAAGAGCTGCGGGTCGGCGTAATCGGGCCGCAGGGCGGTTGCAATCCGCGTGTGCAGAAGAATAAATCCATCTTCGGTGTCACCCCGCAGGACGGCGGCGAGGTTAAAGAAAGCCTCGGCGATCCCGTCGCGCGCCGAGGTAACGGCGGTGAAGGGCAAAGGCTCGCCCGCCTTCAGCCGCTTTCGCAAAGGGTCGATCCGCGGATCCGGGCCAGAGCCGAAGCTTTTGTCCAGAAGTGCCAGCGCATCCTGATTGCGTTCGAGCTGGCTCAGCACCTCCGCATGTGCGATCACGCCCGACCGCAAGAGACCGACGTTCCCCGCGGCGCGGCCCGACAGGATCTCCTCCGCCCCCTCGAAATCGCCTGCGAGGCCAAGGGCGAGCGCCTTATGAAACAGTCCGAAGGCTTGCTGCCCCGGTGTCTTGGCCATGATGTCGAAATCGGCAAGAGCCGAAGTCATGTCCCCCTTCCCCAGCTTGGCCCAGGCGAGGATCAGCCCGTCAAGCAGCGGATTGATCTTCCGGTCGGGTGCCGCGGCGATCAGGGCCGCATAATCCTCGCGCGCGGCATCGCCTGCGATCAGCGCGAACAGCGCGGTCGGTGTGCCTTTGGGTTCAAGTTTCTGGTAGTCGAGGGCATAGGTTTCGGCACGGTCGATGCGGCCAAGCGCGAGTTCGGCAAAGATCGCGCCCGAGATCAGGCGATGGTCCCGCGGATCGGCGGCGATAGCGAGGGCGAACCAGCGGGCCGATTCGACGAAATCGTTGGACGCCTCAGCCACCCGTGCAGCGATGAAGGCGCCCGAAGCTCCTGTGAAAGGCGCCTCCGTGGCGGGCTCCGGCGCGTCGGGTGTAACGACTTGTGCGTTCACAGGGGCAGCCAATGCAAGGCTCAGCAAGAGCAGGAGCGGTCGCGCGGTCAAATATGGCAATGGTCAACCTCCGGGAGTTGCCGCAACGCTATCCTCGCACCGACCGAGGCGCAATGCGCAGCACGGCAAAGGCCCTGATCTCGCGAGAATGTCAGAAGCGGTCAAGTCAAAAGAGGGCAACGTCAGAAAAGGGCCCGCACCAGCCATAGCAGACCCAGCGTCAATAGGGGAAGCCCGACCCCCAGGATCAGCGGATTGGCCCAGGACCAATCCGTCCGGTACTGCGGCGCAGGCGGTTCCAGCCGCCAATGCCCGGCCTGCGCCGCGGCATGCAGCAGGCTGATCGAGACGGGCAGGCGCAGCCCTTGCGCTGAGACGACCGGAAAGGGCCAGCCGATCTGCAATGCGCCACCCTCGTCGATCCGGTGCAGGTCAGGGTCATGGTCCTGCAGATCAACGCTGAAGGCTGCCGCAAATTCGGGCACCAGCGCCACACTCGCCCCTGCAGGCAAAGCGGCCATCAGGTCGGCCTGTTCGGCCCCGCTCAAGGGTCGCCCTGCCCGGGCCTCGGTCCAGGCCAGGACGGCAGCGCGAGAGGGGGCGGCAGGCATCGGCTCTCCCTCACATGTTGGGATAGTTGGGACCCCCGCCGCCCATCGGCGTCGTCCAGACGATGTTCTGGCTGGGGTCTTTGATGTCGCAGGTCTTGCAGTGGACGCAGTTCTGGAAGTTGATCTGGAACCGCGCCTCGGCTCCCGAACCCACCACCTCAAAAACCCCCGCTGGGCAATAGCGTTGCGCCGGTTCGGCGTATTTCGGCAGGTTGACGGCGATGGGGACGCTCGCGTCTTTCAGCGTCAGATGTGCGGGCTGAGCCTCGTCGTGGTTGGTAAAGCTGTAAGCGACATTGGTCAGCCGGTCAAAGGACAGCACGCCATCGGGTTTGGGGTAGTCGATCGGGGCGAAATCCTTCGCGAGCCCTGTCGCCGCCGCATCCGATTTGCCATGCTTCAGCGTGCCGAAAATCGTAAGACCAAAAGTATTGGCCCACATGTCCGCGCCGCCGCCCAAGAGGCTGGCCACCAGCCCAAAGCGTGACCATAACGGTTTGACATTGCGCACTTTTTTCAGATCGCGCCCGATTGCGCCGCCGCGCACTTCCGCTTCATATTCCGCAAGCTCGTCCCCGGCGCGTCCCGACAGAATAGCCGCATGTGCAGCCTCAGCCGCAGCCTTGCCCGACAGCATCGCATTGTGGTTGCCCTTGATCCGGGGCACGTTCACAAGGCCCGCCGTGCATCCCAGCAAGGCAACGCCCGGCGCTACCATCTTCGGGATCGACTGCCAGCCCCCCTCGGAAATCGCCCGCGCGCCGTAAGCTACGCGCTTTCCCCCCTTCAAAAGCTCCGCCACCATGGGATGATGCTTGAAGCGCTGGAATTCCATATAGGGGTAAAGATGCGGATTCTCGTAGTTCAGATGCACCACGAAGCCGACATAAACCTGATTTTTCTCAAGATGATAGATGAAACCACCGCCGCCTGCATTGCTTCCGAGGGGCCAGCCCATGGTATGTATCACGCGCCCCGCGTGATGCTTCTCGGGGTCGATCTCCCAGATCTCCTTCATTCCCAGGCCGAACTTCTGCGGGTCATGCCCCTTGGACAGGTCAAACCTCTCGATCACCTGCTTGGCAAGACTGCCGCGCACCCCTTCGGAAAGGAACACATACTTGCCGCGCAACTCCAGCCCCGGCTCATAGTCGGGCCCCGGCAACCGCGTCGCGGGGTCCAGCCCGAACTCACCGGCAACCACGCCCGCCACGCGGCCGTCGTCGCCCCAGACGATTTCGGAACAAGACATGCCGGGGAATATCTCGACGCCCAGCCCCTCCGCCACTCCCGCCATCCAGCGGCAGACATTCGCCATCGAGACGACATAGTTGCCATGGTTGTTCATCAAGGGCGGCATCGGCCAGTTCGGAATGCGGATCTGCCCGGCCGGCCCCAGCATGTAGAAGTTGTCCTCTACGACCGGCGTCGTGATAGGCGCGCCCATGCCCCGCCAGTCGGGCAGCAGCGCATCAAGCCCTGATGGGTCCAGCACGGCGCCAGAAAGGATATGCGCGCCCACCTCCGAGCCCTTCTCCAGCACGATGACTGACCGGTCCGTGTCCAGCTGCTTCAGCCGAATCGCAGCGGACAACCCCGCAGGTCCCGCGCCCACGATAACCACGTCATAGTCCATCGCCTCGCGTGCAATTCCACTCATCGCCCGCTTCCTCCCCGTCGTTGCCGCTATCTGTCCCAGGTCGGCCAAGGGGCCAGCCATACAGATCCTACAGCCTTGGCGTTACTGCATGATCACCTGGACCGAAAGCCCATTTCTGCAGCCTTCCCCCATCATCTATTCACAAATATCCAGGGGTCCGGGGCAGCGCCCCGGGAGCTCCAGCGACGACCGGAAACAGCCCTGTGCCGCCGGCGCGCCCCGCTTTTGCCCTTGCATTCAACGTCCCCGTCGGTTCTGTTGGATCCCAGTGTGGCACAAGGTCATGGCCCCGTCGGGCTGTGACCTTGTTATTTGCGTGAAGAGACCGATGGACAAGATCCCCATGACCCGGCGCGGCTTTTCCGCGCTGGACTCCGAGTTGAAGACGCTGAAGTCGGTGGAACGACCTGCCGTGATCCGCGCGATTGCCGAGGCGCGCGAGCATGGCGATCTGTCCGAAAACGCCGAATATCATGCTGCACGCGAAAAGCAGTCGTTCGTCGAAGGCCGCATCAAGGAGCTTGAGGGGCTTTTGTCCCTGGCCGACGTGATTGATCCGACGCGCCTGTCGGGCGGCATAAAGTTCGGCGCTACGGTCGTGCTGATCGACGAAGACAGCGAAGAGAAAAAAACCTACCAGATCGTAGGCGAGCAGGAGGCCGATATTGAACATGGCCTTCTGAACATCCGCTCCCCGCTTGCCCGCGCCCTGATTGGCAAAGACGAGGGCGATTCGGTCGATGTGCGCACACCGGGTGGCACGAAAAGCTATGAAATCGTCTCGATCCGCTATGTCTGACCGCAGCATTCCATGGTCGCATCATGTCGGGTCATCCTGAATCCGTGCGCCCTGCCGCTTCGGAAATGGACCGGCAACTGGCGGGGCTTTCGCGCGCGGAATTGGCCGCTGCGGCGGTCAGCCTTGTCTGGGTCGTTGCTATCATTGGCTATGCCTGGCTCAACCGCAGGGCGGAAGGATCAAGCCTGATCGAGACACTGGCCCTTGTGATCTCGCCAATCTTCCTTGTCGGGGCTGCGCTCGTCGTCCTGCGTGCAATCCGGACCCTGCAGGCCGAGGCAACCGCGCTGCGCGTCGCAGTCGATGCAATGCGCGGCGCCCATGACGCGGCCCGTGACGAAATCCGTGACGAAGCCCGCTCTACCCCGTCTTCTGCGGCTGCGCCTTCGCAGGTACCGCCGCATGAGAAGGCTAATCCCGGCAAACGGTGCGACGCCCAGCCTGCAAGCTTCCAGTCGCGGCGTGATGCCTCACTGACCGTTCCCTCGGCCGACCGAAAGGCGACCCTCGCCGCGCCCCAGCCCGAACTGGAAGAGCCCGGTCTTGCTCTCGGCACCCCGAACGAGCCGCAGGACCCGCAATTGGCCGTGGTTGATCTGATCACCGCTCTGCAGTTTCCTGAAAATGCGCAGGATCGCGAAGGCTTCCGTGCCTTGCGGGTTGTGCTGGAAGATCGTCGTCTGGCGAAACTCATTCGTGCGGCGCAGGATGTGCTGACGCTCCTCAGTCAGGAGGGCATCTACATGGATGACCTCAAACCCGAAATGGCCCGTACCGACCTGTGGCGCCGCTTTGCTGCGGGCGAACGCGGACGCTCTGTTGCGGCCATCGGCGGCATCCGCGACCGTGCCTCGCTTGCGCTTACCGCGCGAAGAATGCGTGAGGATACGGTGTTTCGTGATGCCGCCCACCATTTCCTGCGCACTTTCGATCACACCTTCGCCTTTGTCGAACCCGAAGCGACCGATACCGAGATCGCGGCACTGGCCGACACCCGCACTGCCCGCGCCTTCATGCTCTTTGGTCGTGTGACGGGCACATTCGACTGATCGGGTCTGCTCCTATCCAGCCGCCGATGCCTCAGCTCCGCGGCAACGGGCGCACCATCGTGGTGGATGCGGCAAAGCCGAAGACATAGCGCAACGGCCCGATGCGCTCGGTCCGCAGCGCCACGAATCCCAGCCGCTCATACAATGCTCTGGCGCGCCAGTTGGTGTCGATCACATCCAGCCGGATCATCCCGTAGCCCCGAACCAGCGCTTCGGCATACAGCGCCTGCAGCAGGGCGGTTCCCACACCCTTCCCACGCTGGTTTCGCGCGACGCAGATGCCGTCCACCAAAAACCGGTGATTGTCCACCTCGCGGCTGAGGAGCCACAGCACCGCCGCCCGCCAGCGGCTGCCGAACCAGCCATAGGTTCGCGCCATTTCGCGCAATGTGCCGCCGGCAAAACTGCCATCCATGCTCTTGAACCCCGCCAGACCGATAAGCCGTTCTTCGGCGTCAAGCGCGCAGATACAGTGGTCGCGCCGCATGACCCGCGAAAGATAAGCCAGTGCCTTGGCCTCGGGGCCCAGAACGGGGGCAAGCTTGCCGCCAAAGGCGTCCCAGTAAAGGCGCGCGGCCTCCAGGCGCTGGACATCCGGCAGATCGGGCAACAGGGTTATGCGCATGCCAGAGCCTCGGCCAGTCGATCTGCATACCCGGCGCCAAGGATCCAGCCTTCTTCCCGCGCCGCATCCGGCACGGCGAACAGGGGGTCAAGGTCCCCGCTGCGCGAAAGCTGCAACAGGGCGCGCGCAAGCAGGCGGACCTGCCATTCGTCCTTGATGCCGCCTGCAGTCCCCATTGCGGCAGAAACGGCAGGCGCCAGAAGCGAGGGATAGACCTCGGCCACCATGCGGGGTGCCGGTGGGTCAAACGGCCAGACCGGCAAGCCAAGGCGGTGCACGACGGGCAGGCCCACGAGCGCCTGCGATCCGACCGAGCCGGTCGTGTAAAGCTTCCATACCGGTTGCGCCCGCGGTACGCGACGTTCGACTTCGCGGCGTTCGACCAGCCCGAGTGCGGCATAGTCGATGCGTTTCAGCGTCGAAAGATACGGCCCCTGCGCTGCTGCCGGGCAACCCCAGAAGGGTCCTGGCCCGCCCATCTGACGGTTGATGTCTGCCGCCACGGCAAAGCGGTTGTTGCGATTGTCAGGCCCGTCCGTGATCGCGCGGGCAAGCCAGGCATGCACCGCCTGTGCGGAGGCAGTGCCGGTCAACCGCGCTGCGAAACCAGCAGGAAAGCCCATCGGGAAGTCAAAGCCGATGAGCACCCGATCCTGCCCCGCCAGCATGCAGCGCAGTGCCAGTTCTGCGGCAGCGCGGGTGCGGTGGTAGCTCGTCCTCTCCCCCGCCGCAGAAGCCTCACCGATCCAGATGGCATCCGCCGAAGGTTTGGCGCTCGAGGGACCGGACGAAGCCGACCAGTCGATGATGATGACGCGGTCGAAGGCAGCCGCCGCGGCCCCGAATCGTAGCGATTCGGCCGCCGCAGGTGGCGTTTTCAGCCCCACCTCATGCAGGATGAAATCGGCGACCGCGGCTGTGTCGTTCAGGTCCAGCACCGGCACCTGCACCTCTGTCGGCAGTTGGGCATCTGTGGCCACGGCCCGCACCAGCGGGTCCTCTGGCTGGATCAGCGCCTGTCCTGTCTCCGTGCGCCAGACCTCCAGCTTGGAATGGGCGTCGCGCTTGTATCCCTCTACCAATACCAGATCGACCGGGGCAAGCCGGGCGAGCACGGCTAAAAGTGCCGGTTCCGGGCCGCGATGTTCCGCCATCAAGGCAAAGCGGTGGCGCGAGGCGAGCACCACCTCCCGCGCGCCTGCCGCCCTGTGGCGGTATGTGTCCTTGCCGGGTTGGTCGAGGTCCACGTCATGATGCACATGCTTGACCGTAGACACGGAATGACCGCGCGACGTGATCTCGGCCACCAACCGCTCCATCAGCCCGGTCTTGCCGGAGTTCTTCCAGCCGATGATCCCGTAAATCTTCATGCGCGCGCTTGTGCCGACTGTGCGGCTGCAAGGTCTGCGGGCGTATTGAAGTTGGCAAAATCCGCCTCATGCGGAAATTCAACCGCGGTTGCGCCCATCTGCGTCAGGGCATCACGCACCCGAGGCGAGGCGCCAGAGGCAAGGAAGTCCTGCAGCGTCTTGCAAAGGCTGACAGGCCAGAGCGCGCAGGCCGGATGCGCGCCCGCATCCGTCATGGCAAAGGCCGCCCCGCCGGGTGCGGATAGCCGTGCGACAAGGTCGAAGGGGCAGAACGGCGCATCGACCGGCATCGAAACTACCGCCCCCGCGCCCAAAGGTGCAGCCCAGAGCAGCGCCGACAGCACACCCGACAAAGGTCCCATCGGTGTCCCATCAGGCAAAACAGGCAGCGCGCGCGGAGCAAAGCGCCCCGCGTCGCCGTTGGCCGAGATCGCGAGCCGTGCCACCTGCGGGCCCAGACGCGCCGCCGCGATGTCCACCAGCGCCTGTCCGTCTAGCTGCAGCATCGCCTTGTCTGCGCCGCCCATCCGGCGCCCCTCTCCGCCCGCAAGGATCACGCCAAAGACGGTCATGCCATTTCCGCACCGGATCGGCCGATCTTGCGCGGGCCCCCAGGCCCGGGCTTTCGGCCAAGCCTATTCGACAAACGGGTCACCGTTGGCCTGCACCAACAGCACGCCATGGTTGCTGTCATCATCGCTGTCTGTGATCAAGCGGCTGGTCACACCTGGCAGAGCGCCGAACGCATCCGAAAGCTTCAGTGGAAACCATGATCTGGGAATCGCTTCGAACCCTGGCACGCCGGACAGGATCGCCGTGATGGACTTGGAGCATTGTGCCTTGGGCACAGCACCATAGGCCTTGGCGCGCGCAATCAACAGATCTGCCACCTCGGGGCTGACGGGTACTGTCTGCTGCAGCACGCGGAATGTCAGTCGAGCATGGTAATCGATGTAGAAGGCAACAACCTTGTCGGTGATGCCGAAATGAACGTCATTTCGCTCGGGCAGGCGCGGATGGTACCAGGTGCCCGCAGGGTCAAAGAGCACCCGCTCGGACCCGTTGATCAAAAGCCCGGAATGCGCACCGCTGTTCGTGCTGTTGCTGATCACCGTGAAGAGCGTCACTGCGGTTGGAGGCCCCGGCGAATAGCGGGCGGCCTGGACTGCGGCATCGGTTGCCTGCACAGGCACGGATGCGCCACAGGCAGAAAGGCTGATAGCCAGAACCAGCCAGGCAAGAATACGGATCATGTCGGATGCCCCTCCCGAGGCTTTCAGGCGCAACCGGGTCTGGTTCAGACCAGGTATCAGCCGTTGACCAGTGCGGCGAAGATCAGGATGCCGATCGCGATCACCGAAACCCAACTCGACATCCGAAGGAAGCCGTCAAAGGTCTTTTCTTGCGTGCGGGTGTCCATCGTGCCGTGCTTGTGCTCGCTGTGCTTCTGGTCGGCCATGCGTCCGCTTCCCTTGTCTGTCATGTGGTTGCCAGCCCCGGGCGCGGGGTGACGTGCGCAGGGCTTTAGCTTATTCACAGCGGACTGTCATCGGCTTTGTGGTCTCACGGGCCGGGCCTGATGTGCGCAGGCCCGCAGGGTCAGACACTCTGCCACAGCCAGGCGCCGTCTTCGTCCAGCACACGTGTGGCCCGCCCCGATGCCCGCAGATGGTTCAGATGCGCCAGCGCCTCGACCAGCGCCATGCCCTCCTCAGGGCCGGTCACTTCACGCCTGAACAGGGGCAAGAAGCATTCGGCGGCCCGGCGCGCACTGGACAGATGATCGGTCAGCCGGTCGAGGGCCGAGAGGTGATTTTCGACCATCTGCCCGAGGCGAAAAGGCAGCCCGGTAAAGGGCAGCTTATGGCCGGGAAGAATCAACTGATCGCCGTGTGCAAAGGGCAGGAAATCGCGGCAGCTTTGCAGCCAGTCGGCCAGCGGGTCCGCCTCGGGCTCGCTCGGATAAACCCCGATATTGGCCGAGATGCCCGGCAAGAGCTGATCGCCGCCCAGCACCAGTCCATCCGTCCACAATGTCGCATGTTCCGGTGCGTGTCCGTTGCCCATGCGCACCTGCCAGCGGCGCCCGCCTGCCACGATTTCGCTGCCCTCGACGATCCGGGTAAAGCCGAGGGGCAAGGGTTCCACCACATCGGAAAAGTTGAAGGGCCGCTCTGCAGCGCGACGGGCAAGCGCTGCCTCATCCAACCCGAGGCGGCGGTAGAACGTCATCATCTCGGCCGAGGGCAGGCTCTGCACATCAAGGCACAGCATCCGCGCATAAAGCCACGCGGTGCGGGTGGTCAGGAGTTCCGCCCCCCGCGCCTGAAACCATCCTGCGAGGCCGATATGGTCGGGGTGATGATGCGTCACGATCAGCCGGCGCACCGGCCGGCCTGCGAGGGGTCCTGCCAGCAACGCCTCCCAGACCGCCTTGGAGCGGCGGCTGGAAAAGCCGGTATCGACCAGCGTCCAGCCATCGCCCTCGTCCAGCGCATAGACATTCACATGGTCAAGCGCCATCGGCAGCGGCAGGCGCATCCACAAGATGCCCTCGGCAACGGGGGTCGCCTCACCCTCGGCGGGCGGCTCGGGAAAAGGATGGTGGACCGCGTCCGTCACAGGGCCCCGCGCCCGGCAAAGACCGCAGCAAGCGAGGCTGCCCCCGGCTCTACCTCCGCCAACAGCGCCGCATGGCGGGGCAAGAGCCGCATGATGGCAAAGGCGGCCAGCGGCGCACGTGCGGGGTCCGCCTCCGCCGCCAGCAGGTGGAAATGCGCACCCAGAACGGTGCCGAAGGCCGCCAGATAGGCGCTCGCCGCCGCCAGCCGGTCGTCGGTGTCGAGGGCCAGCAGGGCGAGCGTGGCGACGCGCAACGCTTCGGCCGCGTCTTGTATAGGGGCAGCGAGCGCGGGAAACTGCTTCGCCGCCCGGGCGGCAAACGCGATCTCGTCGATCTGACTCATGGCCGCCACGCCTCCGTCTGCCATCTTGCGAAGGCTGAGGTCGATGCCCTGAATGCCGTTCGTCCCTTCGTAAATCGCGGTAATCCGCACGTCGCGCAGGTATTGCGCGACACCCGTCGCCTCGATAAAGCCCGCGCCCCCATGGACCTGAATGCACAGATCGGCCACCTTGCATCCGGTTTCCGTACCAAAGACTTTGGCGATCGGTGTGAGCAGCGCCGCCCGCGCCTGCCATACCGGATCGTCGCCCCCCTTGGCCAGATCGGTCGCCACGGCGCAGGCCAGAACAATGGCCCGCGCGGTAAAGACCTCGGCCTGCATCGTGGCCAGCATCCGCTGCACATCGGGGTGCGCGATGATCGCCCGCCCGCCCTGATGCCTGTTTGCCGCATGGGCAAGGGCTGCCTGCAGCGCCGCTTCGGCGACGCCCACCCCCTGCGCCGCCACCCCGAGGCGAGCGTTGTTCATCATGGTGAACATGCAGGCCATGCCGCGATGAGGCTCTCCGACGAGCCACCCTGTGGCCCCATCATAGCTCATCACAGCGGTCGGGCTGCCGTGGAGGCCCATCTTGTGTTCAAGACTGACGACCGACAGCCGGTTCCGAGTGCCCGGCCTGCCGTCGGCATCGATCAGAAACTTCGGCACCAGAAACAGGCTGATTCCCTTGGTCCCCGCCGGTCCATCCGGAAGCCGCGCCAGCACCAGATGGCAGACATTCTCGACGAACTCGCAATCGCCCCAAGTGATGTAAATCTTCTGGCCCGTCACAGCATAGGTGCCATCGGCGTTCCTCTCTGCCCGTGACGTAAGCGCACCCACATCGCTGCCCGCCTGCGGCTCGGTCAGGTTCATCGTCCCGCTCCACAGCCCCGATGTCAGCTTGGGCAGCACAAGGGCTGCAAGCTCGGGGGACGCGTGGTGCTCGAGCGCCTCGATCTGGCCCTGCGTCAGCACAATGTTCAGTTGAAGCGCAAGGCAGGCGGCGCTCAACATTTCGTTCACCGGGGTCGCCAGAGCCATCGGCAGCCCCAAACCGCCCGACTCCGGGCGTGCCGCCATGCCGATCCATCCGCCCGCCGCAATCGCACGGTGGCCCTCCGCGAAACCGGGCGAAGAGTGCAGCCTTCCTGCCTCCATCCGTGCGGGGTTTGCATCCCCGACGGGGTTCAAGGGCGCAATCTCCTCGGCCGCAAGGCGCCCGGCTTCGGTCAGAATCGCCGCCGCCGTTTCGGCGTCCAGACCGGCGCCGGCCGAACTGGCTCTGACCGCGGCAAATCCCACGACATGGTCCAGCACGAACAAATACTCTGCCAACGGTGGTTGATAGGCCATCACGTCCTCCTCGTGCCGCTTTCCTTGGCAAGGTCGGCCACTTGTCGTATGCACGACTGCAGGCGGAACGTCACGCTTTCGTCTGCTTATCCCACGCTACCGGCCGCACAGCCCCCAGCAAGACTGACGCCACGTCACGCCATGACACGCACCCTTTTCCCCAGCCCCGACGGCATGGCAGAAGCTGCCCGTGTGCTGCAGTCAGGCGCACTCGTCGCGTTCCCGACCGAGACGGTCTATGGCCTGGGTGGCGACGCCCGCTCTGACATGGCCGTGGCGCGGATTTTCGAGGCCAAGGACAGGCCACGCTTTAACCCGCTTATCGTGCATGTACCCGATCTGGCTGCAGCCCGCCGCATCGCCCGCTTCGATGACCGTGCGCTGACGCTTGCCGCGGCCTTTTGGCCGGGGCCGCTGACACTGGTACTGCCGCTTCTCGCAGAGGCCGGACTCTCCGCGCTGGTGGCGGCGGAACTGCCCAGTGTGGCCATCCGCGTGCCGGCGCATCCCGTGGCGCAGGCGTTGCTTGCGGCCTTTGGCGGGCCGCTAGCAGCCCCTTCTGCGAACCCCTCGGGCCGCGTCTCACCCACACGTGCGGCCCACGTGGCCGAAGGTCTGTCGGGCCGGATTGCCGCGATCCTCGATGGCGGCCCCTGCAGCGTGGGCGTCGAGTCGACGATCGTCGGCCTTGATGGTCCGGCGCGACTGCTCCGCCCGGGAGGGATTGCGCTCGAAGTCGTGGAGGCACTGCTTGGTGCGCCGCTTTCTGTCGCAGCCGATGCGCCTGAACGCCCGTCTTCCCCCGGGCAACTCGCTTCGCATTACGCGCCCGGTGCCAGACTTCGCCTGCAGGTCACGACGCCCGAGCCTGAGGAGATTCACATAGGCTTCGGGACGGGTCCGGCCCCTCTTACGCTCTCGGCCACGGGAAACCTCGTCGAAGCGGCGGCAAACCTCTTTCACCACCTGCGGGAGGCTGACCGCCTGGCGGGCATTGGCGGTCGTATCACGGTGGCGCCGGTTCCCGACACGGGCCTCGGCCGAGCCATCAACGACCGTCTGCGTCGTGCCGCGGCGCCACGCCCCTGATCATGCAGCGGCAGAACAGGATCCGGTGCGCTTTCAGCACAGGGCGTTGACCCTGTGGCCGCGGACCGCTAATCCGCACCATCCGAACGGGAAGGACGACAGCATGGCCATCCATCTTCATCAGCACGACCTGCCTGCGGGGCTCGATCTGGGGGCAATCGTCGCAATCGATACGGAAACCATGGGGCTGGACCCACGGCGTGACCGGCTTTGCCTCGTGCAGCTGTCGTGCGGGGATGGCAATGCGCATCTGGTGCAGATTGCGAAAAGCCAGCACGCGGCGCCCAACCTGATGCGGCTGCTGACCGATCCTGCGGTGGTAAAGCTTTTCCATTTCGGCCGCTTCGACATCGCGGCGCTGCAACGCGCCTTCGGGGTGCGTACCGCCCCGGTCTGGTGCACGAAGATTGCCTCCAGACTGATCCGGACCTATACGGACCGTCACGGGCTGAAGTACCTTCTGCAGGACTACGTGGGGGTCGATGTATCCAAGGCGCAGCAGACCTCGGATTGGGGGGCGGCGGTGCTGACCGATGCGCAGCGGGACTATGCTGCTTCGGATGTGCTTTATCTGCACAAGCTGAAATCGGCGCTGGAGGCGATCCTGATCCGCGAGGATCGGCTGGCGCTGGCCGAGCAGTGTTTCGCCTTTTTGCCCGCACGGGCGGAACTGGACCTTCTGGGCTGGGATGAGCCGAATGACATCTTCCACCACTAAAGGATCGGTTGATCGGGCGGCGCTGCTGGCCACCGGCCAGCGCGTCATCGCGCGGGAGGCCGAGGCGCTTGGCGTGCTGTCATTGGGCCTTGGCCCGGCCTTTGGCGAGGCTGCCGCCCTGATCCTCGGCGTGTCGGGACGGGTGATTGTGTCGGGGATGGGCAAATCCGGCCATGTGGCCCGCAAGGTGGCCTCGACGCTGGCCAGCACCGGAACGCCCGCGCATTTCGTGCATCCGGCCGAGGCGAGTCACGGCGATCTTGGCATGTTGACCAAGGGAGACGTTGCGCTGATCCTGTCGAACTCGGGCGAGACATCCGAGCTGGCCGACATCGTTGCGCATTGCCGCCGCTTTGGCATCGCGCTGATCGGGGTGGCGGGACGGGAAGGCTCCTCGTTGTTGCGCGAGGCGGATGTGGCCCTGCTGCTGCCCGACGTGCCCGAGGCCTGCGAGACGGGAATCGTGCCGACCACCTCGACCACGATGATGCTGGCACTCGGGGATGCGCTGGCCGTGGCGCTGATGGAGCATCGCGCCTTCACGCCGGATCATTTCCGCATGTTCCACCCCGGCGGCAAGCTGGGGGCGCGGCTGATGCGGGTGCGCGACCTTTTGCATGCCGAGATGCCGCTGGTGGACGCCGCGCGCCCGATGAGCGATGTGCTGCTGGAAATCAGCCAGAAGGGCTTTGGCGTGGCCGGGGTGGTTGATGCCGACGCGCGGCTGGTGGGCATTGTCACCGATGGCGACTTGCGGCGGCATATGGAGGGGCTTTTGGCCCTGACCGCAGGCGAGGTCATGACGCGCGCGCCGCGCACGATAGTCTCCGAGGCGCTGGCCGAAGCCGCCCTTGCGCTGATGAACGACCGCAAGATCACCTGCCTTTTCGTAGTCGATCCGACGGCGGGGGGCATCGCATCGGGCATCCTGCACATTCACGACCTTCTGCGCGCCGGGGTGGTGTGACGGTCATGGCGCGGGGTGACATGCACTCGCGACTTGTGGGGTGGCTGAAGGTGATTTTGCCGCTGGCAGCCCTTGCGATCCTGTCAACCCTGTTTCTGGTATCCCGGACCATCGACCCGATGGATGCCGTGCCCTATGCAGAAGTGGATGTGGAGGACCGTATTCGCGAACCGAAGATGACGGCGCCGGAATACGCAGGCACGACGTCGGATGGCGCGGCCATCGCTTTTCGTGCCCGCAACGTGCGCCCGGGGGAGGGCAGCGCAATGGATGCCCGGACGGTCGAGGCACAGCTTGATACGCCGGATGGCGGATCGGTGCAGATGGCGGCGGATGCGGTCGCGATGGACGCTGCGGGCGCGCACGTCACGCTGTCGGGTGGGGTGACGATGACCACCTCCACCGGCTACCAAGTCAAGACCGAAGGGTTGGTGGCCGCAACAGACCGGACGCGGCTGGAAAGTCTGGGTGCAGTGGAGGCCGAAGGCCCGGTCGGGCGGATCACGGCCGGGGAAATGGTGATGTCCGCCGACCCGGACCATGAAGGCGCCTATCTTCTGGTATTCAAGACCGGCGTGAAACTGCTATACCGTCCCGGAGCGTAGATGAGCATTTCGAGGCATTGCATGAGGTTCTTGCGGCATTTCGGACAGGTCCTTGCGATGGGCGTGGTTCTGGGCGTAGCTTTCGCACCGGGGCTTTGCGTCGGGCCCGCGCTCGCTCAGGGGGCAAGCGTGGCCTTTGGCGGGCTGAAGCAGGATACAACCCTGCCGGTCGAAATCGGGGCTGACCAGCTGGCGGTGAACAACGCCGACGGCACGGCAGTGTTTTCCGGAAATGTCCTGGTGGGGCAGGGCGAGATGCGGCTGGCTGCGGCGCGGGTCGAGGTGACTTATGGCACAGACGGGCGCTCTATCCGCACGCTGAAGGCGACCGGGGGGGTTACCGTCTCCAACCTCGCCGACGCGGCGGAGGCGAAGGAGGCGCTTTACACCATAGACAGCGGCATCGTCGTGCTGACCGGCGATGTGCTGCTGACGCAGGGGCAAAGTGCGCTGTCTGGCCAAAAGCTGACGCTGGATTTGAAATCCGGCACCGGGGTGATGGAGGGTCGGGTCCAGACGACCTTCCTGCCCTCAGGCGCCCCCTGATGGCAGCCGCGCGCCCGGATCTGACAGTGACGCAGGGCTCGGCCGGACTTGTCGTGCGCAACCTGCGGAAAAACTACAAGAAGCGACCGGTGATCCGTGACGTGTCGCTGGATCTGCGCCGGGGCGAGGTCGTGGCCCTGCTTGGGCCTAACGGCTCGGGAAAGACCACTTGTTTCTATTCCATCGCGGGACTTCTGACCCCCGAAGGTGGCGCCGTCCTGATCGACGGCAAGGATGTGACGGCCCTGCCGATGTACCGCCGCGCGCGCCTCGGGATCGGGTATCTGCCGCAGGAAGTGTCGATCTTTCGCGGTCTGTCGGTTGAGGACAACATTCTGGCCATTCTGGAACTGGCCGTGCCGGACCGGCACAAGCGCCGCGAACGATTGGAAGAGCTGCTCGGGGAGTTTTCCATTACCCATCTGCGCCGCACGCCCGCGCTGGCGCTATCCGGGGGCGAACGGCGGCGGGTGGAAATCGCGCGCTGCCTGGCTGCAGACCCGAAATACCTGTTGCTGGACGAACCCTTTGCCGGGGTAGATCCGATCGCGGTGGGTGAGATCCGGCATCTGGTCCAAGACCTCAAGGGGCGCGGAATCGGTGTGTTGATCACCGATCACAACGTGCGTGAGACGCTGGAGATCGTCGACCGTGCCTATATCCTGCACGAGGGCACCGTGCTGATGAGCGGGACAACCGACGAGGTTGTGCGCGACGAACGCGTGCGCCGCGTTTATCTGGGCGAGAATTTCCGCATCATCTGAACCGACGGCCGTTGCAGAGGGCGGGCGCGCAGCGCCCCCGCACCCTCAGACAAAAACTGCCGCGAGCAACCTTCCCTTCCGCGGGCAACCGTCAGGTGTAGGCCCCCCGAAATGCAGGACGACCTCAGTCTGCGAGCATTCTGCGCAGCCTTCCGCTGCAATTGCGAGCTTTCACCCCCAGGTTGCGCGCACCTTCCGGCCCGGACTGTCATGATTCTGTTGACAAGCAGGCCCCCCCGGGCGCCAACTGACCATGATGGAACCGTTGATCACAGTTTTGATCCCTCCTAAAGCAGCCCCCGAATGGTTGTCGGACGGATCTAGGGTCGTAGCCGTCCTGTCAGCCCCACACCCAGACCCGGACCGGCTTATCGGCGCAACACCTGCAGCGCCGCTTCAGCAAAGGAGACATCATGCGCTATCAGATCAGTGGCAAGCAGATCGACATCGGCGAAGCACTTCAGACTCATGTAAAGGCAGAACTGGGCGAGGTCGTCGAAAAATACGCCCAACGCCCGACCGACTGCGTCGTGGTGTTTTCGCGCGTCGCGCATGAGCATGTCTGCGAAGCGGTTATCCATCTTTCCACGGGCCTTACAGTGCAGGCCAGGGGCCATACCACTGAAATCTATGCAGCTTTTGAAGCCTGCCGGGAGAAGATGGACAAGCAGCTTCGTCGCTACAAACGCCGCATCCGCAACCATCACAACCACCGTCCGGCCCCTGTTGAATTCGGCGGGGGTTCCTCTTATATCCTCGCTTCATCCGAGGAGACCGAGGATGCGGAGCTTGATACGCTCCAGCCCATCGTGATCGCCGAGATGGAGACGAAGATCCCTTCGATCACCGTCGGCGAGGCCGTGATGCAGCTGGACCTGAGCGGGCAACGCATGCTGGTGTTCCGGAACGAAGGCCATGGTGGCGTGAATGTTGTATACCGTCGGGACGACGGGAATATCGGCTGGATCGACCCGCGGAACAGCAAGTAGCACGGCAGGTGCCGTACAAGGAACACGCAGACTCATGGAACTCGCCAAGCTGTTGATCCCCGTCGCAGTACGGGTCGTTGGCCAGTTGACCAGCAAGAAGCGGTTGTTCCAGGAACTGGGCGAAATCGCCTCGCAGGCCTATGGGCTCACGGCTGCCACTGCCATCGAGGGGCTGCAAGAGCGCGAGAGTCTGGGCCCGACGGGCGTGGGGCACGGCATAGCACTCCCGCATGCGCGCCTGCAGGGTCTGCAAAAGATTTCGGGCGTGTTTCTGCGGCTGGAAAAGCCGCTGGATTATGACAGCGTGGACCGGCTGCCGGTAGATCTGGTCTTTGCCCTCTTTGCGCCCAAGGATTCCGGGGTAGATCACCTCAAGGCTTTGGCTCTGGTGTCGCGGACAATGCGTGACCAGGCCGTCTGCTCCAAGCTGCGCGCCAATTCTGACCAGGCCAAGCTGCACGCCATCCTTACTGAGGCGCGGGCCCCGCAGGCCGCCTGACTCGTGCCTGAGCCGAAACCCGACCCGCGGCTGGCGCATAAATACCTTCAGTCCCGCGCGGGATTGCTCTATGCGGTCGGGCAAGACGGAGCCCAACGATGAGCCTGAATACCTACGGTCACCTTTTTCGTGTCACCACCTGGGGGGAAAGCCACGGGCCGGCCATCGGCTGCACGGTCGACGGCTGCCCCCCCGGCATCACGCTGAGCGAGGCCGACTTGCAGCCCTGGCTCGACCGGCGCAAACCCGGCACGTCCAAATACACCACGCAACGGCAAGAACCCGACGAGGTCCGCATCCTCTCGGGCGTATACGCGGGGCAGACCACCGGCGCGCCGATCCAGCTGATGATCGAGAATACCGACCAACGCTCCAAGGACTATTCCGATGTGGCGCAGGCCTTTCGCCCCGGCCATGCCGACCTGACCTATCATCAGAAGTATGGCCTGCGCGACCCGCGCGGCGGCGGGCGGTCTTCGGCTCGCGAAACCGCCAGCCGCGTGGCGGCCGGGGGCGTGGCGCGTGCGGCGCTCGCCGTGCTGGTGCCCGGACTGCGCATCACGGGCTACATGGTCCAGATGGGTGTGCGGCACATCGACCGTACCCGGTTCGACCCCGCCGTGATCGGGCAAAACCCGTTCTGGTGCCCCGACCCGGTTGCTGCTGCCGACTGGGCCGAATACCTCGATGGCCTGCGCCTCTCACACAACTCCGTCGGTGCCGTGATCGAGGTGGCGGCGACCGGCGTTCCCCCTGGCCTCGGCGCCCCGCTTTACAGCAAGCTCGACAGCGACCTTGCCGCGGCCATGATGTCGATCAACGCCGTCAAAGGCGTGGAGATCGGCGAAGGCATGGCCGCCGCCGCGCTGACCGGCACGGAAAACGCGGACGAGATGCGGATGGGTCCGGATGGCGTCACGTTCCTGTCCAATCACGCGGGCGGCATTCTTGGCGGCATTTCCACCGGCCAGGACGTGGTGGTCCGCTTTGCCGTCAAACCCACGTCGAGCATCCTCACGCCTCGCCGCACCGTAAACCTCGCGGGCGGGGAGATCGATCTTGTGACCAAAGGCCGCCACGACCCCTGCGTGGGCATCCGCGCTGTCCCGGTCGGGGAGGCAATGATAGCCGCGGTTCTGCTCGACCACCTGCTGCTTGACCGTGGCCAGACCGGCGGCCTGCGCGGCCAGATCCCGGCTCTGTAGACCCGCCCGTTCATTCCGGTCGATATCCCAGCCGGAGGCCCCACGGGATCTGCAGGCCGCTTCGCGGGGGATGTTTGGACCAAAATGAACGGGCAAGCGAAGGAAGACGTGCCGCGCGGCATCCGCTTTTCTTGAGGGGTTGGAAGCAGGGGGCAGGGCAGCCAAAGTGCGCGCCAGAGCATGGCAGGCGCGATGAGGAAACGGACCGGAAAAAAGACGCCGGGCCACCGATCCTTGCCAGCGGTGCGGCGCACCCGACGCAGCGCCGCCCGGGACGAAAATGCGCTTGCGGCCTGAGGCGCGCCGGAGTCCCGGTCAATGTCTTCCCCCCCATCGCGACAGCGCGTCGTCCCGCCGTGCAAAGTCATTTTGCGATTGCAGCCCTGAGAGGTGCATTCTGGAATTGCCTACACTTGGCGCGCCGCCTTTCGGGCCGCTTGTAAATCGTGGATCATCGCAGCAACAGCCCGAGAACTGGCTCGCGGCGCTATAGCAGACCTCGCGTTTTTGCCCTGTCGAGCAGCATCTTGACCGATGAGGCGGCCCAACTGCTGCGGCCGCGGGGGGTGCGTTCGCGCATCGCCTCGAGCCGCGTGGCGATCGCTTGCAAGGTGATCGCGGGATCGGCCCCCGCAATGCCTGCGACAATGGCCAGCAGCCGGTCATCGCCTTCCGTACGGCGGGCGCGGGTGATCAATTGCGGCTCCAGAAGACCGTCCTGCACATAGCGTCTGGTGGCGCGCACCAGACGTTCCACCGTCCAGTGCGGCCGCCCCTTCGGCAGCTGGCTGTTGATCACGCGCACGACATCCTCCCAAGGCATATCCGGTCGCAGACGACGCACGAGGGGCACCCACTCCTCAGCCGAACCGTTGATGCGGGCGAAGTAACCCTTGTCCCGCGCCTGGGCCACGCGGCGCAACGCAGCCGGGTCGCGCGCCTTGAGCCCCGGATTGCCCCCTACCCGGCCTTGCGCACGGGCGGAAATTAGCCCCGCCACGGTGCGCTCCCTGATCAGCGCCCGCTCCAGCTCTGCCGCCGCCCCCAGCACTTGCAGCGTGAATTTTCCCTGCGGGCTGGTCGTATCGATCGGGTCGCGGATCGAGCGGAAATGCGCGCCCTTCGACTCCAGCGCCTCGATCACCTCCAGAAGATGGCTCAGTGACCGTGCAAGCCGGTCGATCCGCACCACCACAAGCACATCCCCCGCCCTGATCCGCGCCATGACGCGGGCAAGGACCGGGCGCTGCCGACTGGCGCCTGAGGCCTGCTCCTCATGGATCTCGGCGCAACCTGCGACCTGCAGCTCTTCGGTCTGGGGCAGCGTGACCTGATCTTCGGTCGAGACACGGGCATAGCCGATCAGGGTCATGGGCGCTCCTTGAATTGTGAGGCGCGAGTAAACCTTCCTTTGACGGCACACGCAACGGCCGGCTTGCGGGCGCGCCCTGTGCCATTGCGAAAGCAGACGATGCCGCCTGTCACGCACAAGCGTATCGAACCCTTCGCCTTTGTAGCTGACCTCGGCATCTTGCGCCGTGCGGCAGACCGGCTGTGCACCGCGCAGCCGAACATCCCGGCGCGGATGCTGCAAAAAGGGGCTAACGCTTTTGGGCCGTGCATGACGGGTGCTGGTGGTGGCAGACGGGTTTCTGGCGGCATCCGGGGCGGCGACGGCGGACTCAGGCGGGCTGCGGCTCAGGGTTTCCGGGATCGTTTCCTGTAGCTGGCAGCACCCGTTTCTGGTGCTGATCAAAGAACGTTTGCCGCCGCCGGACGTGGAGCTGACGCAGACCTCGGCGCCCACCTCAGCCGGGCCCGGTTCCGCCCGCCGGAAGCATGGCGCACTCCTGGCCGTCCCTTGCATCGGGTGTCAGCCACAAACATCGCGGCCTGCCTGCAGATGGCGCTTGACGGTCTGGGGGTCGCCTGCCAGCTCGAAGCGATGCTGAGCGGGGCGCTGACCGTGGGGCGACTCCAGTGGATTGGCTACTCTTGGCACCTGCCCGACCTGCGTCTACGCAGCGCGGTAGAACCTTGACCCGACGCTGAGCGATCCGGGCTGCAGCAGCCCGGATCGCCCAAGGTCTTTTTCCGCAAAGCCAGCGGCAGAATTACGACTACCCTTCCTCTGGAACAGCTTTTCGGAATTCTATTTATCCGTCCGCTGCTTTATTGTTGGTCTCTGGCGGCAGGGGATAACACAGAATGGCGACGGCGCGGCTTGGCGTGGATATCGGCGGCACTTTTACTGATGTGGTGCTGGAGGAGACGTCCGGCGCGCGGCATTCGGCCAAGGTCCTGACAACAAATGCGGCGCCCGAGGATGCGATCATCGACGGGATGAGGCGTGTCTGTGACAAGGCAGGGATCTCCCCTTCCGCCATTACCCAGATCATCCATGGCACGACCCTCGCCACCAACGCGCTGATCGAGAGGCGCGGGGCGAAAACTGCGCTGATTACCACGCGTGGCTTTCGCGACGTGATCGAGATGCGCACCGAAAGCCGGTTTGAGCAGTATGACCTGAACCTCGCGCTGCCCGAACCCCTTCTTCCCCGCAACCGCCGCCTTGTTGTGACCGAGCGGATGGATGCACGCGGAGACGTGCTGATCCCGCTGGACCGCTCCGAGGTGGAGACGCTGGTGGAGGAGATGGCGGCGGCGGAATATGAAAGCGTGGCCGTCGGTCTGATCCATGCCTATGCCAATAACGCCCACGAACGCATGATCGCCGGGGTTCTGGCCGAACTGCTGCCTGGAGTGATGGTGTCGCTGTCCTCTCAGGTCTCGCCACAGATGCGGGAGTACGAGCGGTTCAACACCACAATCGCCAATGCCTATATCAAGCCCCTGATGGCCAGCTACCTTGGCCGTCTGAAAGGCCGGCTGGCGGCGGAAGGGGCGGTCTGCCCGGTGTTCCTCATGCATTCGGGCGGCGGCATCATTGATCTGGAGACGGCGGCAGAGTTCCCGGTGCGGCTGGTGGAATCGGGGCCTGCGGGCGGTGCCGTCTTTGCTGCCGATATCGCGGCGCGGCATGGGCTCAGCCACGTTCTTTCTTTCGACATGGGGGGTACGACTGCCAAGATCTGCCTCATCCGCGACCAGACACCCAAGACTGCACGGGTGTTCGAGGTGGCGCGCAGTTACCGGTTCAAGAAGGGGTCGGGGATGCCGATCTCGATCCCCGTGATCGACATGGTGGAAATCGGCGCGGGCGGTGGCAGCCTTGCACATGCCGATGTGCTGGGCCAGATCCGCGTCGGGCCCGAAAGTGCCGGGTCCGAGCCGGGGCCTGCCTGCTATGGGCGCGGTGGCAGCCGACCTGCGGTGACGGATGCCGATCTGATCCTGGGCAAGCTTGATCCTGCGGGCTTTGCCGGGGGGTCGATCCCGCTCAACCCCGCAGCCGCAGCCCAGGCACTGGAGACGCATCTGGGCCGAAGGCTGGAGATGGGGGCCGAAGAGGCCGCCTGGGGTCTGGCCGAGGTGGTGGATGAAAACATGACCAACGCCGCCCGTGTCCATGCGGTGGAAAACGGTGAGGATCTGGGCCGCTATACGATGATCGCCTTTGGCGGGGCTGCCCCCCTGCATGCCGCGCGCCTGTGTGAAAAGCTGGGGCTTCAGCGCTGCCTCGTCCCCGAAGGCGCGGGCGTCGGGTCGGCCATCGGGTTCCTCCGCGCGCCGTTTTCCTTCGAGGCAAACCGGTCGGTCTTCATGCGGATGTCGGGGTTCGATGCTGCAACTGCCCGCCGCCTGTTCACCGAGATGGAGGAGGAGGCGACACGCTTTGTCCGTTCCTGCGACGCCTTGGCGCCGATTGCAGCCGACCACCGCATCTACATGCGCTATGCTGGACAAGGCTGGGAAATCCCCGTGGCGCTGACCCCCGGAGAGGCGCGCACCGCGGACCCCGCCGTGATCCTTTCCCGGTTCGAGTCGGATTATGCCATCCTCTTTGGCCGCACCGTGGCGGGGATGGAGGCGGAGATCACCGTCTGGTCGGTCAACGCTCGCACCCCCACCCCGCGCGCCGTTCCGGTGGCCGAGGTGCCCGCCGCCCCCGCCCCGGAACAGACCTCGGAGCGGCGCCTTTTTGACGCTGGTGCAGGCCGCGCCGTTACCGCCGCCGTCTACCCGCGCGCGGGCTTCCGCCCCGGCGCCGTGGTTGCAGGCCCGGCGCTGATCACCGAAGATGAAACCACCATCGTTCTGCCGATCAGCCGCTCTGCCCGCCTTCTGGCCGATGGCTGTTTCGACATCACCGTGAAGGGGGCCTGAGCCATGACCGTCTCGAAAGTGGCCTATCAGGTGATGTGGAACCGCCTGATCTCGATTGTCGAGGAACAGGCGCAGGCCCTGATCCGCACCGCCTTTTCCACCTCGGTGCGCGAGGCGGGGGACCTGTCGGCCGGGGTTTACAATGCGGCGGGCGCGATGCTGGCGCAGGCAGTGACCGGCACTCCCGGGCATGTGAATGCGATGGCCGATGCAGTGCCGCATTTCATCAACCTCATCGGGCGCGGCACGATGGCGGAGGGCGACGTCTACATCACCAACGACCCGTGGCTGGGCACCGGCCACCAGCATGACTTCACAGTTGTGACCCCTTCCTTCCACAAGGGTCGGCTGATCGGCTTTTTCGCCTGCACCGCCCATGTCGTCGATGTGGGCGGGCGCGGCTTCGGCGCCGACGCGGGCTCGGTCTATGAAGAGGGGATCCACATCCCCATCATGCGCCTTGCCACCCGCGGCGTGGTGGATGCCACGCTGATCAGCATCATCCGCTCCAACGTGCGCGAGCCGGATCAACTGATCGGTGACCTCTACGCGCTGGCCGCCTGCAACGAGATCGGCCATCGCCGTCTGATCGGCATGGTGGAGGAATTCGCGCTGGCGGACATCGAGGGTGCGGCCGAATTCATTCTGACCAACTCCCGCCGCGCGACGCTGGAGCGGATCAACGCCCTGCGCCCCGGCACGGCCTCGGCGTCCATGCAGATCGACGGCTACGACCGCCCGATCGACCTTTGCGTGCGTCTGACAATCGAGCGGGATCGCATCCTGTGCGACTGGACGGGCACGACCGGGGTAGACCGCAAGGGGATCAATGTGCCCCTCGTCTACACCAAGGCCTACTCCTGCTATGCGCTCAAATGCGCGATTGCACCCGAGATCCCGAACAATGCCGCGAGCCTTGCGCCTTTCGAGATCTCGGCGCCCGAAGGCTCGATCCTCAACGCCCTGCATCCCGCCCCGGTGGCGCTGCGCCATGTCATCGGCCACATGCTGCCCGACACGGTCTATGGCGCGCTGGACCAGTTGTTGCCTGCAACGGTTCTCGCCGAGGGGGCCGGCTGCCTGTGCAACTTCCAGGTCTCTCTGCGCCCGCGCACCGACGCCCCCGCCCCCCCCGACGCGCGGCGGGCCGAGGTTCTGACCTTCAACTCCGGCGGTGGCGGCGCGCGGCCCCTGCTCGACGGGATGAACGCCACGGCCTTCCCTTCTGGCGTGATGACCATGCCGGTGGAGGCGACCGAACAGGTCGGCCCCGTGATCATCTGGCGCAAGGAACTGCGCCCCGACTCGGGCGGCGCAGGCACCTTTCGCGGCGGCCTTGGCCAGTTCATGGAAGTAGGCGCCCGCGAGGGGCATGAATTTGAGATCCAGGCCATGCTTGACCGCGTCGACCACCCTGCCCGTGGCCGAAAGGGCGGCGCCAGCGGTGCCCCCACCACGATTGCACAGGATGACGGCACCCCGATGAAAGGCAAGGGCAAGCAGTTCGTCCCCCATGGACGGCGCGTGCAGATGGCCTTCCCCGGCGGCGCGGGCTACGGTCACCCTGCGGCCCGCAACCGGGGAATGGTGGAACGCGACCTCGCACTCGGCTACATCTCACCCGAAACCGCCGCCCGGGATTACGCCATGTCCGAAGAAGAGATTGCCGACGTGCTGATCCGGTCCCGCAAAGGAGATGCGTTCTGATGCCGCCAAAACCCCTGACATGCCGGCCCGAGCGCAGCAGCTATGATGTCGTCATCATCGGCGGCGCAATCATGGGCTCATCCACGGCCTGGTTTCTGACCGACACGTCCGATTTCACCGGATCGGTTCTGGTGATCGAACGCGACCCGACCTATGCCCGCGCAGCCACGTCGCTTTCGAACTCCTGCATCCGCCAGCAATTCTCGACCGAGCTGAACATTCGCATCTCGCAGTTCGGCGCCGATTTCGTGCAAAACCTGCCTGATCGGATGGGCAATGACCCCCGCGTGCCCGACCTGAAGATCCAGAACTTCGGCTACCTCTACCTCGCCGATACCGATGCCTTCGCTGACATCCTGCGCCAGAACCAGAGCTTTCAATGTGCCGCCGGGGCCGAGACAGAGATCCTCACGCCCGACGAGATCAAGGCCCGCTACCCGTTCTATTCGGTGGATGACCTCGTGGCGGGTTCGATCAACCGCAAGGATGAGGGGTACTTCGATGGTTACACGATGTTCGACTGGTTCCGCCGCATCGCCCGCGAACGCGGGGTGGAATATGTGACCAACGAGGCCGTTGCTTTCAACCTCTCCCCCGATGGCAGGCGCATCGCCAGCGTCACGCTGCAATCGGGCGAGGTCATCGCCTGTGGCCAGATCGTCAACGCCAGCGGAACCCGCGGCGCGCGCACGGCCGCCATGGCAGGCATCGCCTTGCCGGTTGAGCCGCGCAAGCGCTACACTTGGATCATCGCGGCCGAAACCCCGCTCGACCGGGACCTGCCGCTCACCATCGACCCTTCCGGCATCCATGTGCGCGAAAACGGCGGCGGCACTTACCTTTGCGGCGGACACACCGAGCTTGACCCCGCCGCAGATCCCGAAGATTTCTCCATGGACGAGGGGTTCTGGCAGGATCACCTGTGGCCGCTGCTGGCCACCCGCATCCCGGCGTTCGAGGCCGTCAAGGTGCGCTCCGAATGGGCAGGCCAATACGACTACAACGTGCTGGACCAGAACGCCGTGACCGGCCCGCACCCCGAGGTCGGCAACTTCCTGTTCCTGAACGGCTTCTCCGGCCATGGGCTGCAGCAATCCCCTGCCATGGGGCGCGGTACGGCCGAATGGCTCACCTACGGTGCCTACCGCAGCCTCGACCTTTCGCCTTTCCACTACGACCGTATCGCCGCCGGCCGGTCCCTGATAGAAACGGCCATCATATGACCCTGCGCCCCAATGCGTTCCTTGCAGCCCTCCGGGCAGGCCGCCCGCAGATCGGTCTGTGGCTCAGCCTCGCCAACCCCTACACGACCGAGGTGGTGGCAGGCGCAGACTTTGACTGGCTGGTGATCGACATGGAGCATTCGCCAAACGATCTCGCCGCCGTCCTGAGCCAGCTCCAGGTTCTCGCATCCTTTCCTGGCACCGCCATCGTGCGGCCGGACTGGAACGACCCGGTCAAGGTCAAGCGCCTCCTCGACTTTGGCGCCCCCGGCCTCTTGTTCCCCATGGTTCAATCCGTAGCCGAAGCCGGGGCCGCCGTCACAGCCACCCGCTACCCGCCCCGCGGCATCCGTGGCATGGGGGGCACCACGCGGGCCAACGGCTTTGGCCGCATGACCGACTATCTCGAACGCGTCGAAGAGGAAACCGCCATCCTGGTGCAGGTTGAATCCCGCGCGGCCCTCGCCCTCGCGCTTGAAATCGGTCAGGTGGACGGCGTCGACGGCGTCTTCTTCGGCCCCTCTGACATCGCTGCCGACATCGGCCTTGCCGGGCAACCGGCCCACCCGGCCGTCTGGGACCTGATCCTGCCCGCCGCGCGCCGCCTCATGGCCGCAGGCATCCCCGTCGGAACCCTTGTCTCCGACCCGGCCTTCTGCCGCCGCCTGATGCATGCGGATGGATTCACCTTCGTCGCATGCGGTACCGACGTGGGCCTCCTCGCCCGCAGCACCGATGCCCTCCTCAAAAGCTTGAAAGCGCCGCTCTGACCCTTCATCTATGCAAAAATATCCCGGGGTCCGGGGCAGCGCCCCGGGGGTGCCGCCGGGCCTGATCCCTTCAGGAAAGCGCCGCATGCCAAAGCCGATCAGCCGACTCGTCCTCACCGGTGCCGCAGGCCGCCTCGGCTCCTGGCTGCGCGAACCGCTCACGCATCTCTGCGACGACCTTGTCTCCTCTGATCTGCCTGACACCATCGGCCCCCTCTACCCGGGCGAGCGGTACCAGCGCGCCGACCTCGCCCTCGCAGCCGAGGTCGATGCCCTGATCTCGGGCGCCGAGATGGTGGTGCATTTCGGTGCCATCGGCGACGAGGCGCCGTTCGAGACGATCCTCGGCCCCAACATCGTCGGCGCCTACAATGTCTGGGACGCCGCTTCCCGCCACGCCGTGCGGCGCGTCGTCTACGCCAGTTCCATCCATGCTGTCGGCATGTACCCCAAGACCGAGTTCATCGGCACCGGCGTCCCCCACCGCCCCGACAGCTTCTACGGCCTAGCGAAGTGCTTCGCCGAGGATCTCGCCCGGCTTTACTGGGACAAGCGCGGGCTCGAGTCGGTCTGCTTGCGCATCCTTTCCTGTGCCAAGGTCGGAAACCCCCGCGCTGTGGGCACCTGGCTCAGCTATCCCGACCTGATCCAGCTTGTCACCCGTGCCATCGACACGCCGGTTGCAGGGTTCTCCATCATCTATGGCGTGTCCGCCAATGACCGCGCCCCGGTAGACAATTCCGCTGCGAGCTTCCTCGGCTACAGCCCGCAGGACAATGCCGAGGTCTTCGCTGCCGAAGTCTTCGCCACTTCCCCCCGCGCTGACCCGCGCGACCCCGCCGCGATGTGTCACGGCGGCCCCTTCGCGAGCGTGGACCTTGGACAAAGCGGTATGGCGGCGCTCAACATCGTCGACGACAGAAAGCAGATCTGAACGGGGCCGCACCTGCCGAAGGGATTGGCAGCGCCCCGTCGCAATTCCATCCTTACCTGTCACCAGCGAAAGCCCATTCATGACCCGCCTCATCCGGACCTTCGCTGCCATCGACGCCGCCAATGCGGCCGACCCGACGATGGAGGCGCACCGCCCCGCTGCCCTGCTTTACGGCGAGCGGATGAGTGCCGAATGCACGCGGCTGTTCCCCGAGGCGTCCGAAGTCTTGCAGATTGCCGCCCGGGGCCAGCATGTGGAACGCTGGCTCCTGTCCCGGCGCGATTATCCCGAGGGCAAGGAAGGCTACTTTGCCTGGCGGCGCGAACAGGCGCGGCGGCACGGATTGCGGGTTGCCGCGATGATGGCAGAGGCGGGGTATCCGGATGCTGATCAGGCCCGGGTCGGCGTGCTCTTGCGCAAGGAGGGCATCAAGCGCGACGCCCAAGTGCAGGCGCTGGAAGATGTGATCTGTCACACCTTCATCCGCTGGTATCTGGCACCCTTTGCCGCCAGCCGTGACGAAGCGGAAGTTCTGGACATCGTGACCAAGACCGCACGCAAGATGTCGGCCACAGGCCGGGCGCAGGCCCTGGCCGAATTTGCCATGCCCCCTGCGCTGGCCCAGGCATTCCGCAATCCGGCTAGACTGAGGCCTGACTGAATGAATGCGACACGTCGGACATCCCGTCGACATCCGGCGGTCGATTCCTTTTGTGGCCGTCATTTCCTGTTATGCCCCTCACTTTAAGCTTATAAACGAGACGCCCGAATTGGCCTTCGCTGATTAATCAAACAGGCCACAGCCCGTTTTTTTGGCGGTAAAGCGCAAACCGTCCAAGGATCAGGCAGCCCCTACTGCAGCTTTGCCGATTTGAAGAAAATTCCCGCCACTTTCGTTGCCACGATGCAACCGCCACGATGAGCATGGCGCGTGGGGCTCCTCAGCCCCCGAACGTCAGGGTGTGCGGTGGCGAGCTGATTGGACGTCGTCACCACCGCACGGGTGCAACCACAGTTGCCGTCCGGATATGGAATGCCTTTGCCGAAAAGGAAAGGGCGCCCGGACGGTCCTCAGGAAGGGACAAGAAATGAAGCTGACACGTCGCATGCTGCTGGCCAGCGGGGCTGCCGCCCTCGCCCTGCCGAAGATGACCTTCGCGCAAGAAGAAACGATTAAGATCGGGGTGCTCCACTCGCTCTCGGGCACGATGGCGATCTCGGAAACCACGCTGAAAGACACGATGCTGATGCTGATCGCGGCTCAGAACGCCAAGGGCGGCGTGCTGGGCAAGCAGCTGGAAGCGGTCGTCGTCGACCCGGCCTCGGACTGGCCGCTGTTCGCCGAAAAGGCGCGCGAACTGATCACCGTCTCGAACGTGGCCGTGATGTTCGGCTGCTGGACATCCGTCTCGCGTAAATCGGTGCTGCCGGTGATCGAAGAGCTTAACGGCCTTCTGTTCTACCCCGTCCAGTACGAGGGCGAAGAGTCGTCCAAGAACGTGTTCTACACCGGCGCCGCGCCGAACCAGCAGGCGATCCCTGCGGTGGACTATTTCCTCAAGGAACTGGGGGTCGAGAAATTTGCGCTTCTGGGCACCGACTATGTCTATCCGCGCACCACGAACAACATTCTAGAGGCGTACCTTCAGCAGCAAGGGATCGCCAAAGAAGACATCTTTGTCAACTACACCCCTTTCGGTCATTCCGACTGGTCTTCGATCGTGGCCGACGTGGTTGCTTTGGGGGCCGATGGCAAGAAAGTCGGCGTCATCTCCACCATCAACGGCGACGCCAACATCGGCTTCTACAAGGAGCTCGCAGCGGCCGGTGTCTCAGCAGAAACCCTGCCCGTCGTCGCCTTTTCGGTTGGCGAGGAGGAGCTGTCGGGTCTTGATACCTCGAACCTCATGGGTCACCTCGCGGCGTGGAACTACTTCATGTCCGCCGACACCCCCGAAAACAAGACGTTCATCGAAGCCTGGCATGCCTACATCGGCGACACCAAGCGGGTAACGAACGACCCGATGGAGGCGCATTACATCGGCTTCAACATGTGGGTGAATGCGGTCACGGCGGCAGGCACCACTGATGTGGACCCAGTTTCCGCGGCGATGATCGGGCAGACCTTCCCGAACCTCACCGGCGGCACCGCCGAGATGCTGGCGAACCACCACCTGACGAAGCCCGTGCTGATCGGCGAAATTCGCGCAGATGGCCAGTTCGACATCATCAGCCAGACCGACCCGGTCCCCGGCGATGCCTGGACCGACTTCCTGCCCGAATCGGCCGTTCTGACGGCCGACTGGAAGGATTTGCAATGCGGGATGTACAACACGCAGACCTCGACCTGCGTGCAGCTGAAGTCGAACTACTAAAGTCCTTGTGCCGGGGGGCAGCCGTGCTGCCCCCGGCACCTTTACAGGAATAGCCCTCCCGCATGCTCCGCCTCATCCCCTTGGTATTCCTGCTGGTTTTCGCGGGCTTGGGTTTCGCGCGTGCCGAAGGCAGCGCGGCTGACATCCTCGTCCAGAACCGGGCGATGGTGGAAAAACCGTCCCGCCAGACCATCGGCCCGGTGATCGGCGCGCTGGCAGCAAGCGGCGATCCGGCGGCAGCGGCAGTGCTCCAGGCCTGGAGCGAGAAGCGCCTCGGGGTGCGCAAGTCGGATGGTGTCTTCTTCCTCATTGCCAAAACCGCCGACGGCTGGGCCTTGCAGACGCCGAACGGCGCCGATGCGGGCACCGCCCTGCGCGCCGATGTGACCGAACTGCGCCCGAACGCCGGTGTGCGCGGGCTGATCGCCACGGCGCTGGTGTCCTTCACCCTCTCCGACCCCGATATTGCCCGGCGCAGCGACGCGCTGCAAAGCATCGCCCGCGATCCCGCGCCGGAACACCTCGGCCCTCTGCGCGCCTCGCTCGCCGCGGAAACCGACCCCACGCTTCAGGCGCGCAAGGCGCGGCTGGAGCGGCTGCTGACGCTGCAATACGACCCCGACCCTGCCGCCCGCGTGGCCGCCATGGAAGGTTTCGGCGCCGACATCGGTCTCGATCTGCGCGGCGCGCTGAACCCGCTTCTTGCGGTTGAGCGCCGCGCCGTGGCAGGCCCTGTGCCTTCGGGCATCAACCTTGCCCGCACGCTGATGCCCGGCACTGATCTGCCCGCAGCCGAAGCCTATGACGTGCTGGTGGCCGCCAACCTCGCCCCCGCCCGCCTCGCCCCCGAGGAGCAGCGCGCAGCGTTGAGCGCCAATATCGTCGCTGGTGCCGTAGGCGGCATTCCCCTGGCCGACCTTGCGGACCAGAGCGCCCGCGACCGCGCCTATACCGCTCTGGAACTCGCGGGCACGGTCCCGACCGCCGCCACCGACGACGAAATCGCAGCCGACTTGCAAGCCCATGCGATCTATGAAGAATATGTTGAGCCTGACGTCACCGTCACGTCTGCCGCCCGCAATGCGCTGTCACGTATCGGGATGACCGTGGGCGCAATGCAGGCGGCCGACCTCACGCTTGATGCCCTCTCGCTCGCCTCGATCTACTTCCTCGCGGCCATCGGTCTTGCCATCACCTTTGGGGTGATGCGGGTGATCAACATGGCGCATGGCGAGTTCATCATGATGGGCGCCTACACCGGGTACGTCACGCAGCAGCTTATCCCCAACCATACCGTGTCGGTCCTCATGGCGCTGCCCCTCGCCTTTGCAGTCACCTTCGCCGCCGGTGTGGCGATGGAGCGGCTGGTGATCCGCCACCTTTCAAAGCGCCCGCTCGAGACGCTGCTTGCGACCTTCGGCATCTCCATAGCCTTGCAGCAACTGGCCAAGAACATCTTCGGCACCCAGGCCCGCCCGCTCACGGCGCCGGGATGGCTAGACGGTGCCTGGGTGCTGAACGACGTCGTCTCCATCAGCTTTATCCGCATCGCAATCTTCGTCCTGGCGCTGATCTTCCTCGGCTTCTTTCTGTGGCTGATGAACCGCACCCGCCTCGGGCTCGAGGTCCGGGCGGTGACGCAAAACCCCGCCATGGCCGCCTCGATGGGCATCGACCCTGACCGAATCAACATGCTGACCTTCGGCATCGGCTCAGGGATAGCGGGCATCGCGGGCGTGGCCATCGGCCTTTTTGCCAAGGTAACCTCGGAACTCGGCTCCGACTACATCGTGCAATCCTTCATGACCGTGGTGGTGGGGGGTGTCGGCAACATCTGGGGCGCACTCGCAGGTGCCGCGATGATCGGCGGGCTGCAGAAGGTGATCGAATGGATGAATCCCTCCAACACCCTTGCCGCACAGACCTACATGATCCTGTTCATCATCCTTTTCATCCAGTTCCGCCCCCGGGGCATCATCGCCCTCAAGGGCCGCGCGGCGGGGGATTGATCATGCGCCCCTTCGCTCCTTCATCTTTGCCGAAATATCCCATGGGGGGTGCGGGGGGTGTGAAACCCCCCGCTCCTGACGGTGCATTGCCATGAGAGCCCCCTTCCTCGCCCGCAACCCCTCCGTGCTGTGGTTCCTCCTCATCCTCGCGCTCTTCACCATCGCCGTGACGGTCCTGAGCGAGGCCTACGGGGTCGCATCCCTGTCCACGTCTTTCGTAAAGACGCTTGGCAAGACCCTGTGCCTCTGCCTCGCAGCCCTCGCGATGGACCTGATCTGGGGCTATGCGGGGATCCTTTCGCTCGGCCATATGGCCTTTTTCGCGATCGGCGGCTACATGATCGGCATGTGGCTGATGTATGCCCGCACCGAGGAAATCGTGGTGCAGGCCCTGTCCGGCGGCGCCATCCCGGCCACCGCTGAAGAAATCCGCCAGGGCATTGCCACCCAGATTTTCGGCGTCGTCGGCGCCTCGGACTTCCCGCTGGTCTGGGCCTTCGCCCATTCACTGACGTTGCAGATGATGCTCGTTGTCCTCGTGCCGGGCGGGCTTGCCCTGATCTTCGGCTGGCTTGCTTTCCGCAGCCGCGTGACGGGGGTGTATCTGTCGATCCTGACCCAGGCGATGACCCTCGCCCTCGCCCTTTACCTGTTCCAGAACGACTCCGGCCTACGCGGCAACAACGGCCTTTCGGGTCTGCAGAACCTGCCCGGCCTGTCGGAGGTGTCCCAGGACAGCATCTCGGTCTGGTTCTTCTGGGCCTCCGCGGCAGCCCTGGCCCTTGGCTATGCGCTGATCGCGGCCATTGTTTCGGGCAAGTTCGGCTCGGTCATCCGCGCGATCCGCGATGACGAGGCGCGCGTGCGGTTCCTGGGTTACTCGGTCGAGGGTTACAAGCTTTTTGTCTTCACCCTCACCGCGATCATCGCAGGCATCGCGGGCGCGCTTTACTACCCGCAGGCGGGTATCATCAACCCGGCCGAGCTTGCCCCCATCGCCTCGATCTATCTTGCGGTCTGGGTCGCCATCGGCGGGCGCGGCAGGCTTTACGGTGCGGTGATCGGCGCGGCTTTCGTGTCGCTTCTCTCCAGCTGGTTCACCGGGGGCCGTGCGCCTTCCATCCCGCTCTGGTTCACCACGATCGACTGGGTGGATTGGTGGACGGTGCTTCTGGGACTGTCTTTCGTGCTGGTCACCCTGCTTGCCCCCAAGGGCATCGGCGGCATTTTCGATCTGTGGCAGGGCGTCCGCAGCCCTGATCGCAAGGGCGCCCCCCTCGGCCCCGATCAAGGCGCGCTGCAGCAAAGCGAGGCGCGCGAATGACCGCCCTTCTCGAAGTTTCGGGTGTCTGCGTCTCCTTCGACGGCTTCCGCGCGATCAACAACCTTTCCTTCTCCATCGGCCCGCAGGAACTGCGCGCGATCATCGGCCCGAATGGCGCGGGCAAGACGACCTTCATGGATATCGTCACCGGCAAGACCCGCCCGGACTCGGGCACGGTCACCTTCGGCGAACGGTCGCAGTCGCTCCTGTCGCTCTCCGAGGCGGAAATCGCCCGGGCCGGTGTGGGCCGCAAGTTCCAGCGCCCCACCGTCTTTGAAGACCAGAGCGTGGCCGAAAACCTGACGATAGCGCTCAAAGCCCCCCGCTCCCCCTGGCGGGTGCTCGGCTGGCGCGAAAGCACCGCAGACCGGTCCCGCGTGGCAGACCTTGCCGGGGAAGTCGGCCTCGCCGACGCGCTCGCGCGCAGGGCGGGCGAGCTTAGCCACGGCCAGAAGCAATGGCTGGAAATCGGCATGCTCCTTGCACAGGAGCCGCGTCTTCTCTTGATCGACGAACCCGCTGCGGGCATGACTCTGGCCGAACGCGAACACACCACGCGCCTGTTGGTCGACCTTGCGAAAACCTGCGCCGTTGTGGTGGTGGAGCATGACATGGACTTTGTCCGCCGCCTCGATTGCCGGGTGACGGTGCTTCACGAAGGCGCCGTGCTGGCCGAAGGCTCACTCCACCATGTCACGCGCAATACTGATGTGGTCGAAGTCTATCTGGGGCGCGGATGATGCTGAAAACCGAAGGCCTGACCCTGCACTATGGCGGCAGCCAAATCCTGCATGGCATCAGCATGGAGGCCCGCGCAGGCGAGGTCACCTGCGTGATGGGCACCAACGGCGTGGGCAAGACGAGCCTTCTGAAGGCTTTGGCGGGTACGCATCTGCGCTCGGGCGGCACGATCACGCTGGACGGGAAGGCAGTAGGGCGCGAGCCTGCGCAGGCCATGGCGCGGCGCGGCCTTTCCGTGGTGCCTCAGGGGCGGATGATCTTTCCACTGCTCACGGTTCTCGAAAACCTCGAAACCGCCTACGCCCTCCTCCCCCGCGCCGAACACCGCGTCCCGGTCGAGATCTACAAGCTATTCCCGGTCCTGCGTGACATGAGCCACCGGCGCGGTGGCGATCTGTCGGGCGGCCAGCAACAGCAGCTCGCCATCGCCCGCGCCATGATCCTGCGCCCCAAGGTCCTGCTTCTGGATGAGCCGACCGAAGGCATCCAGCCCAACATCATCCAGCAGATCGGCCGGGTGATCGAGTATCTGAAGGGCAAGGGCGACATGGCGATCATTCTCGTCGAGCAGTATTTCGACTTCGCCTATGGCCTCGCTGACCATTTCTACGTGCTCAAACGCGGCGCCGTGCATCTTGAGGGCCGCAAGGACAGCCTCGAGCGCGACGTGCTGCGCCGCACGGTTTCGGTCTAGCCCCCCCGGCTCCTTCATCTTTTCCCGAATATCCCGGGGTCCGGGGCCGCGCCCCGGGGGATGGTCAGGCCGGACGCCTCAAGGCCGTCACCCCAACCCAAGCGCCTTGCGCAGGGCACCCCCCACCCGCGCCACCTTCTCGCGGTCCATGTTGTAACCCGAGGGCAGGTTAACGCCATAGCGCGCCACATAAGCGCCCACCGGCGCTTCAGGCAGAAAACGCGCGCTTTGCGGACTGCCCGCATAGGCCTTCAGCGTCGTCAGCCGGGAAAAGAACGGCCGGCTGTCCACGCCTTCGGCCGCCAGCGCCTGCTTCAGCGCGAACTTGTCCAGTCCAAAACGCGCCTCGGGCACAACCGTGACCATCCAGTAGGAATTGCGCACCGCCTGCGGCTCGGCATTCAGGGCCACGCCCTCCAGCCCCGCCAGCTCATCGGCATACCATTGAAACAACTGGCGCTTGTACTCGATCAGCGCGTCGATCCGCTCCATCTGCGCGATACCGAGCGCCGCCTGAACTGCACTCATCTTGTACTTGAACGCCACCTCGTCGTTCAGGAACTGCGTGTCCCCCGGCGGGCGACCATGATCGCGCAGCGTCATCACCCGGGCGTGCAGGGCGGCGTCGCTGGTGACCAGCATCCCGCCCTCGCCCGTGGTGATGGTCTTGGAGCCATGAAAGGAAAACACGGCGACGTCGCCCAGACTGCCGGCCTGCCGCCCGCACCAGGTGGATCCCAACGCCTCGGCTGCATCCTCGATAAGCATAAGACCATGCCGGTCGGCAATCTCCCGCAGCCGCGTCCAGTCGCACATCGAGCCGTATAGATCGACACCGATGATCGCCTTGGTGCGTGGGGTGATTGCCGCCTCCACCGCCCCGGGGTCAAGGCACCAGGTGTCGGGCAGGATGTCCACGAAGACCGGTGTCGCGCCCACATAACTTACCGGCGCCATCGAGGCGATCCAGGTCACGTCGGGCCCGATGACCTCATCCCCCGGTCCGATCCGCGCAGCGGCCAGCGCAAGGTGCAGCCCACTTGTGGCATGCGGCAGGCTCACGGCATGGCTGACGCCCACATAACCGGCCATCATGCCTTCGAACCGCGCGTTGAAAGCGTAGTGCCCCCGCCCCCAGGCCGTCATCGCCGCCTCGCGCGCCAGATCACCCTCCCGCTCGGTGATCGAGGGGGCGGCGACCGGGAGGAAGGGTTGGCCTGTTGTCATTGTGCTTTCCTCTCCGCCGCCCGTCCCTTAAACAAGGTGTTGTATCCGGGATTGAGGGTGAGGGGAATATGACCACACGCGTCGACAGGCAGGAGTTAGAGGAGCTGAAGCGGCAGAACTCGCTGGGTCTTACCGAGCCCTTTCGCTGTAAGTCGGACTAAACTTGTGCTGAGACTGGTTGAGTGCAGGGACCTGCCACGTCTTGCTGCTCTCAGGGCTGATGTTGGTCTGCAGCATTTGCTGATGGCCAATCCCGCGGAACCCACAGTCGCAGACCCTCTGGCCGAATTGTACGATTGGGTCAAACGGCGAGAGGCCGCAGGTGTTTTTCGTATCATCGCGGGACGCGCGGACGAGGCCCTTGGTTTCCTTCAAATCGCCGATATTCACCGCAAGAACCGCCTAGGCTGGCTCGGGATCGCTTTGTTGCCCGAGGCGCGTGGCGCTGGGAACGGCCGTGCTGCTTTGGCCGAGGCCGAGGCGCTAGCGTTTTCCGATACAGGTTTGCGCAAACTTATTCTGATTGTTCGGGCCGACAATGGTCCAGCAATCGCACTTTATGACAGCGCCAACTGGCGAAAGGTCGGCCATCTTGAGGCGCAATATGACGATGGGCGTGTACTCCACGATGCGCTGGTGTTCGAAAAGCTGTTGGGGAAACTCTGATGAGGGTCATGATCTCGCAACCGATGTATTTTCCCTGGGTTGGGTTTTTGGCGCAGATGGCCTTGGCCGATGTGTGCATCTGGCTCGATGACGCACAGTTTTCGCGTGGTAGTTTCACTAATCGAGTTCAGGTAAAGACGAGCCAAGGACTCCGATGGATTAGCATTCCACTCGAAGGCAAGGGCAGCTTTCAGCCAATTCGTGATCTGCGGGCGGCCGAACCCGGATGGTCTGCGCCGCATCGTGCTTTACTCGGCCAAGCTCTCCGTGGTCGGCCAAACGTCGATCGGGCAATGGCGGTGTTTGACCATGTGAATGCCTCTTCCGACGCGGTCAGTCTTTGCCACACCCTGATTGCTAGCGCCGAGGCAGAGGCCGTGGCAATCGGCGTTCTGCCGCCAACCTGCCTTCTAGCGTCGCTGATGGGACAGGGAGGCGCTTCCTGGGATCGGGTGCTTCGGTTGGTGGAGGCTGTGGGTGGTACCGATTACCTTACCGGCCACGGGGCTATAGCCTATCTTGACCATACTGCCTTCGAGGCACGGGGGATCGGGGTATCTTACATGGACTACTCGCCCAGGAGATGGCCTCAGGCTCACGGAGCCTTTACGCCATTCGTCACAGGGCTTGATTTAATTGCTTCTGTACCGGACGAATTTGCTGAACTACATCTGTGCCCGGCTACTATAGGCTGGCGTGATTTCAAGGCGCGAAAGGAGCAGAACGCTTCAAGGTTTCCTCATGAGTGAAAAAGCTCAAGGCAGTCTTAACATGGGGGCGAGCGATAGTCGGGCTGCTGGATCAAGTTTTCGCGAAGCATCAGGATCATGGATTCTAGACGCTAAATCGAATCAAACCGGCTTCAAGGCTTTCAGGCGCGCCTGCAGCAATCTCTTGGCTCCATGGCACCTGCGCAGTGTGTAAAGCGGGATGAGCGCGGACACTGCGGCTCGGGTCATTCGGTCGAGATCACTTTCTGCGAGCAAATTGCGTGCGGTCGCTTCAAATCGCTGGTTGCGCGATTGCATGGTTTGCAAGCTTGGTCGCGCTTTAGGAATGTAGGCGCGGGGCGTTGGCAAAACACGCTGGACGAACGTGGCGCCATCGGTCACTCCGCGTACACCATCCGTCAGCATGGCGTGCAAAAGGATCAGATGATCACTGGCCCAGAGATCGTCAAATTCCGCAAGCACCCGATCAAAGCTTTCGATCAGGCCTTCTGTCCGCCATAGCCCGTAGTACCAGCTGGTGCTGCCACGAAACATCTGCTGGACGATGCGGCTGGTCGGCCCGCCATCGTCGGCCTTGGAGGAAAGCGGATAGCGAAACAATTTTGGCTTTTTCTTCCCGCCCGTCTCTTGGCGTACCTGACCGACGGCCAGCCGTGCCCGTGGGGTGGCGTTCAGTAAACCCGCCAGCCGCCCGAGGAAATCCGGGCTGGACAGGTCATCGAAGGCCCGAAACGCGAAGTAGGGCGACGAGGCCTGGTTGCGCACGAACAGGAAGTTGTCGTTGGCAGACGACGTCTTCGCCTGGATGATGTGGCGGAACCGCCGGTCACGGTCGGCAAATGCAGCGCAGATTTCGGTCGTCCCATCGGTTGATGCGTTGTCCGAGATCACCACTTCAAAATCCCGGTGAGTCTGCGCGGCAAGGTTTTCGAGGCATTCCCCGATCAGGGATGCGCCGTTGTAAACCGGCACGCCAACGGTGATTAGCGGCATGATGGGTCCTGATCCGTTGTCAATTGGTAGGGGGATACTGTAGACCGCAGAAATCGTAAACAGGAGACGCTATGCAGGCAGTCATCCTTGCCGGAGGTTACGGCACACGGATTTCCGAGGAAAGCCACCTTCGGCCGAAGCCCATGATCGAGATCGGCGGCAAGCCGATCCTGTGGCACATCATGAAGATCTACGCGGCCCACGGGATCACCGATTTCGTGATCTGCCTTGGGTATCGCGGCTACATGATAAAGGAATACTTCGCCAACTACATCCTGCATGCCTCGGACGTCACGATTGATGCCCGCTCGGGGCAGATCACCTATCACCATTCGGTGGCCGAACCATGGCGGGTCACGCTGGTTGACACGGGTGAGGCGTCCATGACCGGGGGACGGCTGAAGCGGGTGGGGAATTACCTCTCAGGGACGTTCTGCATGACCTATGGCGACGGGCTTGCCGACATCGATATTGCAGCCGAGATTGCGTTTCATGAAAGTCATGGGCGGGAGGCGACGGTGGCGGCTGTGACCCCTCCGGGCCGCTATGGCGCACTGGAGATCGAGGAGGGCGGCATGGTCAACCGGTTCATCGAAAAGCCGCCGGGGGATGAGGGACGTATCAACGGCGGCTTCTTCGTGCTGGAGCCTTCGGTGCTGGCGCGGATTGCCGATGATGCCACCCCGTTCGAGGGCGCGCCGCTGGAGGGGCTGGCCGCCGAAGGGCACTTGATGGCCTGGCGCCACCCCGGCTTCTGGCACGCGATGGACACGTTGCGCGACCGCAACGCGCTGGAGCGGTGGTGGGCCACGGGCAGCGCGCCCTGGAAGGTCTGGGCGTGAGCCTCTGGCGCGGCAAGCGGGTGCTTCTGACCGGGCATACGGGCTTGAAGGGCGCCTGGGCTGCGCGCTGGCTGGCGCGGATGGGGGCCGAGGTGACGGGACTTGCCTTGCCGCCCGAGCCGGGGCCGAACCTGTTCGACATTCTGGGAACGGGACATCTGGCCGCCTCGCATCTGGCCGACCTGCGGGATGCCGATGCGGTGGCACGGATCGTGGCCGAGGCCGCGCCGGAGGTAGTGCTGCATCTGGCAGCACAACCGTTGGTGCGGTTGTCCTATGCCGATCCGGTGCTGACCTTTGGCAGCAATGTGATGGGAACGGTGCATTTGCTGGATGCGCTGAACCGATACGCGGCGCCTCGGGTGGTGGTGGTTGTGACCTCTGACAAGGTCTACGCCAATGACGGCACGGGCCGCGCTTATGCGGAGGGAGACCGTCTGGGCGGGCACGACCCCTATTCCGCCTCCAAGGCTGCGACGGAGGTGGTGGTGCAGTCCTTCCGGCAGGCTTATTTTGACGCCAAGGCAGTGCCGGTGGTGACGGCGCGGGGGGGGAATGTCATCGGCGGGGGTGATTTCTCCGCCGACCGGCTGGTACCGGATCTGGTGCGGGCGCTGGCCGCGAGGGTGCCTCTGACTTTGCGCAACCCGCAGGCCACACGGCCCTGGCAACATGTTCTTGATTGCCTCGCCGGGTATTTCCGCTATGCCGAGGCCCTGATGGCGGGCGAGACGTTGCCCCCGGCCCTGAATTTTGGCCCCGAGGCGGGTGGGCCCCCCGTGACAGTCAAGGCGCTTGCCGCAGAACTGCAGCGCGCGATGGGGGCCGAGGTTACCTACCGGCAAGACCAGAGCGCTGGCCCGCACGAGATGCCGCTTCTGTCCATCGACCCGTCGCTCGCTATCGCCCGCCTCGGCTGGCGGCCCAAGCTTTCCGCAGAGGCGACCGTCGCGCTGACGGCGGCCTGGTACGGCCAATGGCTGACGGGCGGGAACGCTGCAGCCGAAACCGACCGTCAGATTGCCCTTTATCAGGATCAGACCCCGTGACCGAACCCTGCCGCTACTGTGCCGCCCCCCTGACCCTGACCCTCGTCGATCTGGGGGAGACGGCGCTGGCCAACAGCTACCTTCCCATCGGCGATGGTGCGGCACTGGCGGCCGAGGGGCGCTATCCCTTGCATGTCAAGGTCTGCACCGGCTGCTGGCTGGCGCAGACCACGCATGTCGCCCCCGCTGCTGCGATCTTTGCGCATGATTACGCCTATCTCTCCTCCTACTCGGCCGGCTGGGTGGAACATGCACGGCGCTATGCTGTAGCAATGACGGAGCGGTTCGGGTTGGGGCCTGAGTCCAGGGTGGTCGAGGTCGCCTCCAACGACGGCTATCTGCTGCAGCATTTCGTAGCCATGGGCGTGCCGGTTCTGGGGGTCGAACCGGCAGGCCACGCGGCAGAACTTGCTGTGGCCAAGGGCGTGCCGACGGTGGTTGAATTCTTTGATGCAACTTCCGCCGCGCGTCTTAAGGCCGAAGGGCATGGCGCAGATCTGATGGCTGCAAACAATGTGCTGGCCCATGTGCCCGACATTCGAAGCTTTGTGGCGGGCTTCCGGACTTTGGTGAAACCGCAAGGGGTTGCGACGTTCGAGTTTCCCCACCTCGCGCGTTTGATCGAACAGGTTCAGTTCGATACGATCTATCACGAGCATTATTCCTACCTTTCGTTCACATTCGTCAGCCGTCTGATGGCCGAGGCGGGGCTGGAGGTGTTTGACATCGAGCGGCTGCCGACACATGGCGGGTCGCTCCGGGTCTTTGTTGGGCATCCGTGCGCGCATGCGGTAACGGATTTGGTGGCTGCGGTCCGGGCCGAAGAGCACGCAATGGCGATAGACCGACCCGAGGGGTACGCAGGCCTTGCCGCGCGCGTGGCGGCGGTTGTGGCGGGGTTCAAAGACTTCCTTACCGAGGCAAAGGCTGTGGGCAAAACAGTGGCCGGCTATGGCGCGGCGGCCAAGGGGAACACCTTCCTGAACGTCGCAGGCCTCGGTGCCGCCGACATCGGTTTTGTTGTAGACCGCAACCCACAAAAGCAGGGCTGCCTTTTGCCCGGCAGCCATATCCCCGTGCTGTCGCCGGACGCGATTGCAGAGCGCAGGCCCGATTATCTCGTGATCCTGCCCTGGAATATCGCCGCCGAGGTGATGGAACAGCAAGCAGGCATCCGCGCTTGGGGCGGGAAGTTCGTCACCGCCGTGCCGGAGTTGCGGATCCGATGAGGTTCACGCCTACCCCCCTTCCGGGCGTGATCGAAATCGCGGCTCAGCCACATTCCGATGACCGTGGCAGCTTTGCCCGGATCTACTGCCGCGAGGAATTTGCCGGGGCAGGGATCGCCTTTCATCCGATTCAGGTAAGCCTCTCGTCCAACCTGCGGGCGCATACCCTGCGTGGGCTGCACTACCAGCGCGCTCCGCAGGCGGAGGCGAAGCTGATGCGTTGCGTTGCGGGCCGGGTTTGGGATGTGGCGGTCGATCGGCGTCCTGGCCCGGGGTATGGCGCCTGGTTCGGGGTAGAACTTTCGGCCGAACGGATGAACGCGGTGTTCCTGCCCGAGGGGATGGCGCATGGGTTTCTGACCCTGACGGATGGCGCTGTGGTGCAGTATCAGATGGATCGCGTTTACGTGCCCGGCCATGCGGCGGGCTACCGGTGGGACGATCCGGCCCTTGCCATCGACTGGCCCGCGCAGCCCGTGGTGATAGCCGAGGCAGACCTGCGCTGGCCGGATTTTCCCGATGGTTGAGGTGTTTCTGGCCACTGTGGTGATCCCTACGCAAAACCGGGAGTTGCTTCTGGCCCGGGCCGTGGCCTCTGCTCTGGCTCGTTTGCCCGAAGGGTGCGAAGTGGTCGTCGTGGACGATGGCAGCGCCCCCTTGGCGGAGCCTGCGTTGCGGGCAGTCATCGGTCCCGAGCCGAGGCTTCGCGTCATCCGCAATGACGGTGCGCATGGCGCCGCGATTGCCCGCAACCTCGGGGTTGGCGCGGCACGCGGGGTGGTGATCTTCTTTCTCGACGATGACGATGTGCTGATGCCCGGCTATGTGGCGGGCGTTCTGGCGGCGCGGGACATGGCAGAGCGGGATTTCGCAGAGCCGGATTTCGCAGAGCCGGGCACGGGCGCGCGGAACACGGGCGCATGGGGCTTCTCCCCTGCGCTGACGCATGCGGCCGACGCGGCGCCGGTGCTTGCCGTCGTGTCCCATGTGCGGTTGATCCCCGTACCGGGCCCGTTGGGGCGGGCGCATCTGACGGGGCTAGGCTACGGCTTTTGGGTCGTGCGCGCGCAGTTTCAGGCCGTGGGCGGGCTGGACCCTGATCTGGCCGTGAACGAGGATACCGATCTATGCCTGAGACTACTGTCCGCCGGGCTATTGCCGTCGCGGGCCACGGTTGCAGGCGTAAGTCTGGGCCTGCGTACCGAAGGCGCGCCTGCGCAGGCTGCCTCGGTCACGCAAAGGGTGCGGGCAGCAGACAGGGCGGGCTACTTCGCCCGTATTCTGGATCGGCATGCGGTCTTTCTTGCCGGTACGCCGGGGCTGCGGGCGTTTATGTTAAAACGGCAAGTCAAGATGTTGGCGAAATCCGGCCAGATCGGCGCGGGCCTGCGGCTGGCGATTGCGGCCCGCAAACCGGGGCTTGCGCTCTATGCCCTTTTGAACGCGGCGCTCTACGCTCGCAGGTGGTAAAGCGCGCTTGGGATCAGACTTCGCCCCTCACTATCCTGCGCAACCACGGGCCGGGATTCTCTTATCAAGAGCCGACTCCGGCGGCTGACGAATTCCGTCCGGCTCCTGCGCCGAAGGGTTTGGTCCTTTGCCCCCCGCACGGCGATGCAGCAATGGCGCAAGGCAGGCGCTATACAGCGGCACGGAATGCCTGTATGTGCCCCATCACGGCCCGAGGATTCCAGGGCGCAGGTGGCAGGGAGGCCGACTTGCGATGCGGAATGAGGTGCCGGCCAAGGATGGCACCACCGGGCGCTGAGGCGCCCCTCTTGACAGGCTGAAAGATATGACTTTTGAAATGATCGCCGCGCCGCTGGCAGCGGCGCTGGCTGCCAAGGGCTATGAGACCCTGACCCCTGTGCAGAATGCCATGCTGACCCCGGATGTTGCGGGGCGGGATCTTCTGGTCTCGGCACAGACCGGGTCGGGCAAGACGGTGGCTTTTGGCCTTGCCATGGCGCCCGAACTTCTGGCGGGGCAAGCGCAGCTTCTGTATGCCGACGTGCCCGGCGCATTGATCATCGCGCCCACGCGGGAGCTGGCGCTGCAGGTCGCGCGCGAGCTGGAGTGGCTCTACGCCACCGCAGGCGCGCGGATCGCCACCTGCGTGGGCGGGATGGATTACCGCAGCGAAAAGCGCGCGCTGGAACGCGGCGCGCATATCGTTGTGGGCACCCCGGGCCGCCTGCGCGACCACATCGAGCGGCACTCGCTGGACCTGTCGGGCCTGAAAGCCGCGGTTCTGGACGAGGCGGACGAAATGCTCGATCTGGGCTTTCGGGAGGATCTGGAGTTCATCCTCAGCGCGGCCCCGGCCGAGCGGCGGACGCTGATGTTTTCGGCCACGGTGTCGAAGGAGATCGCGGGCCTTGCCTCTGAATTCCAGCGGGACGCTCTGCGCATCCAGACCGCAGGCGAGGCGCGCCAGCATGTGGACATCGAGTATCGGGCGCTGTCTGTTGCCGTGCGGGACCGCGAACATGCGATCTTCAACGCCCTGCGCTTCTATGAGGCGCGGACGGCGATCGTGTTTTGCAAGACGCGGGCGAATGTGAACCACCTTTTGGCCCGCATGGGCAACCGCGGGTTCCAGGTCGTGGCACTGTCGGGCGAACTGAGCCAGCAAGAGCGGACGCATGCCTTGCAAGCGCTGCGGGATGGCCGCGCGCGGGTGTGCATCGCCACGGATGTCGCGGCACGTGGGATCGACCTGCCGGGGCTGGAGCTGGTTATTCATGCCGATCTGCCGTCGAATTCGGAAACGCTGCTGCACCGGTCGGGGCGCACCGGGCGGGCAGGCAAAAAGGGTGTTTCGGCATTGATCGTAACGGTGCCGGAATTCCGCAAGGCGCAGCGTCTGCTGCAGGGTGCCAAGGTCGTGGCCGAATGGGGCAATGCGCCGAGCGCTGATGAGGTGCAGGCCAGGGATGACACGCGTCTGCTGGAGCACGGCGCGCTGACAGTACCGGTGGGCGAAGAGGCAAGCCTCGCCCGCGCGATCCTGGAGCGTTATGACGCGGAAACAGTCGCGGCGGCTTTCGTACGGCTGTGGCGCGAGGGGCGTTCGGCGCCCGAGGTGCTGACGGATCAGGCGCAGCCCGGTGCTGCACCTGCCCCACGTGAGCGGGGGGAGTTCGGCGCCTCTGTCTGGTTTACGTTGTCGGTCGGCCGGTCAGGTCGGGCCGAGGCGCGCTGGCTCTTGCCAAAGATCTGCGATGCGGGCGGGATTTCGAAGGACGGGATCGGCGCGATCCGGGTTCATGAAGATCAAACCTTCGTGCAGATCGCCGAGGCCCAGGCCTCACGGTTTGGTGTAACGCTGGAGCTGGAAAGTGGTGTCGTGATGACACGGCTGGCCGGCGAGCCGTCGTTGGACCGGCCCGAGCGTGCACCCGAGCGTGCCCCTGCTCGGGCAGCGCCGCGGACGGCACCGCGCGCGCCCCGGCCGGCAGAGACGCCTGACGAGAGTCCGGCCCCCCGGCCCAGGGCGGAGAAGCCCGCTTATCTGCCCAAGGCGCCGCGGGTAGTTGACGATGTGGCCGAGGCGCCCGCAGCCGAGGCTGCGCCGGAGCGCAAGCCTTATGTAAAGCGGGAGACCGCGCCCGAACGCAAGACCTATGCCAACCGCGAGGATGCCGACCGCAAGCCCTACGCCCCGCGTGAAGCCGTCGCTGAGCGCAAGACCTATGCCCCGCGCGAAGCCATCGCTGAGCGCAAGCCCTACGCCCCGCGTGAAGCCGGCGCAGAGCGCAAGACCTACGCCAAACGCGAAGAGGGTGACCGCAAACCCTATGCTCCCCGGGAGGCCGCTGCGGGGGCAAGGCCCTATGCCAAGCCCTACACCCCACGCGAAGACGGCGCGCCCAAGCCGCGCTGGAAGGCGGAAGACAAGGCCACAGGGAGCCCCGCGCCGCGATCAGCCGGGTTCAAGTCGCATGGCAGCGCCGACAAACCCGGGCGCGCCAGCGGCTACAAGAGTCATGCCGCCGAAGGCACCGGCTTCAAGCCGCGCGCTGACGGGGACCGTGATGGCAAACCTGCGGCTCGCACTTACGCGCCCAAGGCCGAAGGCTCTGATGCCCGGTCCTATGCGAAGAAGCCCTCTGCCGCAAAACCGGGTGCGGCTGGCAAGGCTGGCGGCTTCAAGAGCCATGCGGCGGAGGGAAAGAAACCTTTTGCCCGCGCAAAGCCTGCGGCGCCGAAACTGGACGCGAAGGATACATCGAAGCGCTTCGTTCCGCCGAAGAAGAAGGTCTGATCCGGAAATACGGCGCCTTGGGTGACCCCCAGGGCGTTGCCTCCCGCTAGAGCGGGTTGCGGTTGATCGGCTGCATGGCCTGCAGCTTTGAATAAGGTGTGGCATTCCTCCTCGGTGAAGAGGTCGCAGACTTGGCCCCCGGCCTGCCATGGCGCGTCACGGGTTCTTGCTGCAGCCCTTCGGATAAGCGCTTTGAGCTTGGCGAATGCCGTTTCGATGGGGTTGAGGTCCGGGCTGC